>Ga0315298_1000301_pt1 | contig 97595 bp, 85 predicted proteins | sample WHS_1_MG_FD_203077 | JGI IMG/M metagenome (GOLD analysis project Ga0315298, IMG submission 203077) | Extremophilic microbial mat communities from Washburn Hot Springs, YNP, Wyoming, USA - WHS_1_MG | ecosystem: Environmental > Aquatic > Thermal springs > Hot (42-90C) | place: USA: Wyoming...
GCCCGCCCTACCAGCGATCGGGTTTTGACGAAGCAAAACCCGCAGCGCAAATGTGGATGAGGCAGTCTGGTGGCTGCAAGATTAGCGCCGCAAAAAAGCAGTCCGGACGGCACAGTAAAAAAGCGCGCTGGAAGGCGATGCTTCGTCCAAGCCAACTGCCCAGCGCGGTCCGGCCTGCACCAAACCCTGGACGACATGGAAGTCATCCCTCCAATCGAACCGAAAGCGGTGCTGGAGCACCGCGCTCCAAAAACTTCTCCTCCAATCCTTCACAGCAGAAACGCAGAGAGTCGGTAGGGCGCGTCCCGCATGTGCGGGACGCGCCGCCATCCATACGTCCGGGAAACATCCGGCGTGCAGAGGACTGCCCGCCCTACCAGGAAACGGGCTTTGACGAAGCAAAACACTCTAACCTGAGTATTTCAACCGTTTTACGTACCGCAGTCTTCCATGTCTTCTATATCGCGTCGCGGCTGTTGCGGGCCAAAACCCGAAAGGCACCTTACCAATGGAGTGTATCCCGCATATCCTGTAGCCGCGACGACTTGAAAATCGGCGATACAGCCGGTTTTTCCCGCGATGGCGGGATGCGCCAAAATGGTCTCGGCACGCCAGCACCTCAAGTTCGCGAAATATCCGAACCAGGGCCAATGCACGTTTTCACCGCCTACCGCACGGTCGGTTTTGTGCATACGGGCGCCACTGCAACAATGTCATCCACTGCTTCAGATGCATACCTGTGCGGTTTTGCGTTCCAGCCGATCAGACACGCAACCGCCCCAAATGCAGTAACCACAATCATTCCGGCAAAGCCAGTGTCCCAACCATACGTTTGCACAAGTTTGCCTAACCCCCAACCTGAGAGCGTCGTGCTCAAGTAACCGAATAACCCGACCAGGCCAACTGCACTTGCAGCAGCACGTTTTGTGGCAAGGTTCGTCGCGGCTATGCCAAACAGGCATTGCGGCCCATAAACAAAAAATCCTGCCATGCACAATAACGCCGCATTCAAGTAAAAAGATTGACCGGCAACTTTCCAAAACAGGTAAACCGCCACACCCGCAAACACCATGTAAAACAGGCACGCACGAAAACAGCGACCGCCAAACAGCCGGTCGGTTAGCCACCCGCCAATCATTGCACCGCACATGCCCGAGACCTCGAATCCGGCAACGATCCAGCCTGCGTGTTGCAGTTGGAGATGCTTTTGCTGGGATAAAAATGTCGGCCCCCAATCCAGCACGGCGTACCGGATCGTGTAAATGAAGAAATTTGCAATTGCCAACAACCAAATCAATGGATTGGTCAAAACGTGGTGGACCAGAATTGATCTCCAATCATCGGCCTTGTGGTCAGCGGCTTTGATCCTGGCCCCCTCTACTTCGGGCAGCCCAACCGATTGCGGTGTGTCGGGCAGAGTAAACCATAAGCCAACTGCGCAAAGCATGGCCACTGTGGCAGGCACAAAAAAACACAAGCGCCAATCCTCAAACGTGCTGATCAGGTACCCGCAAAGCACGACCACTGCACCTGCGCCGATGTTCGTTGATGCATTCCAGATTGACATTTTCGTGGCCAATTCTTTCGGGGGTATCCAGTGCGCCATTAACCGGCCGCACGGCGGATAGCCCATGCCCTGAAACCAGCCGTTGAGCATCCAAAGAACACCGAATGCAATCGTGGCCGTGCTCAAGCCGAAAAGTGTGTTTGCGATTGCGGAAAGGACCAAGCCTGTAACCATGAACGTACGGGCATGGCTGTGGTCGCCGATGACACCGTTAACCATCTTGGATACCCCGTACAAAAGCCCGTGCAATGTAAGGAACAGACCCAGGTCCGCCTTCGCAATGCCCAGCTCCCGTTCCATTACCGGCATGGCCATGCTCAGGTTCTTGCGTACCAGACAAAAAGTGGCGTAGCCGAGTATGGCCGCTACCAATACACGCAATTGCCACGCCCGATGCAGTGCCTTGATCTTGACAGGGTCGCTTGTCACCAACGGAATGGCCGGGGCGGGCTTGAACAGGCCAACAAGGCGCTCAAACAATCGGCGCAGCAGATTTTGCGAAAGCGAATTGGCACTCATTGGTCGTGCGGGGCGCGGAATGATCCGGCATTTTCAACTGGCCACTGTCCCCCCGAACCAAAGATTCGGTCCAGGCAAAGCTCCAGTGCGTTTGCGCGCAGTGCAAGGTCCAGAACTGTAAGCCTGCGCCGGATGCAGAGTGCCTGCCAATAACTTTGCCTCAGGCGCCTCCGTGTAATTCCGATTTGCTCAGGCTCGGTCGGCGCACCTGTTCCAGCTCGATGCTCATCACGCGGCTGCGCCACGGCGTGTCACACTCGCGACCCGCGTCGTCGTAGAACCTGCCGCAAATCTCGCCGATTGCGCCGGCGGTTCTGAGCGTCTGTCGGTCGGCCGCGCTGTACACACCACGTTCAACAAATACTGAATTTTCCAATGTGCCAATACCGATCAGAGCCGCCTTAGCTTGTCTTATTTCCTTCCACAAACCGCGGATTTGCTCGTGCGCAAGCAGCAAATCACGTGCGCGTTTGTCAGGCACGTATGCCGGGGTGTTCAGTGCAAAAAAGTGTCCGCCGGTTCGATACGCAAGCTGCCGTCCCAGTTCAAACGCATCCGCCGGACCGACCGTGTAATCAACACTGCCCATTGCCTGCACAACCGTGAGTCGGCGGGTTTTGTCGGTCGGTATTGACTCGACAAGCTCGCGCATTGTCCTGCCTCCTGCGAGTGCCACCGTGGTGCCGGGCGGAATTAGCTCCAGAATAAAAGGTGCACCAAAGTGACCGACCAACCGCCGCGCCTCCCCGACTGTTGCGCCCTTTGGCGTCCTGATTACTGCCGCAGCACTTAGACCAAACTGTTTGCACAGTTTCTCCTCGACAACGCGGTCCCGCGGTTCGTATGCGGCAACCGAAATCCGGACAATGCCGCGTTCGCGTGCCAGGGCAAGCATCGGCGACACCGTGGCCTGGGATACACCCAAAAACTGCGCCACGCCTTCCTGCCCTATCCCGTCCAGGTAGTACAGATGTGCTGCCAAATGCAGTTGATCGTCTGGGTAACCGTTGTGCATAGACCTCAAGTTCAACCTACTTTCGCCTCCTTTGACTTACGTCCTGCATCTAAGCCGATCCACAGTCCACACCGAGGTTGCCATGTAATTCTGCAGATCCAGCAATTGCCAGTGTGTAACGCGCGCTCTCACACCACGCGGATTCATCGGCCATGCCGCGTCTGATTGAGCCAAACACATAAAACCGCTTCATGTGCCTTTTACGCCGGGCGACTCTACCATGACGGTCGGCCCGGAACCCGCAGCCTGCATTCCCAATCGCCCCACCCGTTTAGCCAGACCAGTTGCTTCGTAATATCGTTCCAATTCTTCCCTACGCTGGTTCTTGTCCCAACCAAGTAACTCCCCCATCCAGTCCGCCACGACTTTTGCGCGCAGCCCGGCATCTGCAAGGTAGTAATGCCAACTCGTTCGCCGAATCATTACATCATCCAAATGCAAAGCCCATTCGTTTGTTACAAAATGTTCGACAATCCTTCGGTCAAAGTCAGGCGGTAAAAGCCCGCTCACACCTCTGGATTGTTCGGGCGAAACCAAAGGCTCTAGCGCCGTTCGGCATGGCCCGGCAGTGAACCGTTGCTCACGTACAATGCAGTCCACGGTTTGTTCGGCCATGAGCCTGTATGTGGTCAACTTGCCTCCTGCCACATCCCACCAGCCCGGTTCCGGGTTGCAAATTTCGTGTGAGCGCGACACGTCGGACGGTTTGACACTTGAATCCGCGATCAATGGACGCAACCCGGCCCATGTGCTGATCACGTCCGTGCACGAAAGTTTTGCCCTGGGGAAAAACCGGTTCGCCACGCCCAGCACGTACTGGATTTCATTTTGATCGGCAAACACCTCTTCAGGCGAGCCTGCATAGTCGGTGTCTGTCGTTCCCAAAATCACTCTTTCACCCCACGGAATGGCAAACAAAATCCGGTCCGCATCGTGCATCACGACCGCCTCGGGTACCGGCAATCTGGCCCGACGAATGACAACGTGAATGCCTTTTGTAACACGCAACTTAACACCGCTGTGCGGTAATTTATCCGCCCACGGCCCGGTTGCATTTGCCACCGCCTTTGTCCGGACCTCAAATGTCCGGTTCGCAAGCCCGTCTTCAACGTGGCAAACCCAATGATTGCAACGTGTTGCGTCCCGAAAACGGCAGTAGTTTACCACGACCGCACCAGCTCGGGCTGCAGACCGTATTGTGTCGAGCGTCAGCCGCGCGTCATTTGTGATAGCATCGAAGTAGCGGACCGCCCCCGTCAGGTTTACAGACCGCAGGAACGGTATCTTTGCCAATGCACCAAATGGCGTTAGCCAGGTTGATCTGCCAAAGTTTTGACCGCCACAAAGCAGGTCGTAAATTTTGACTCCAAGCTTCAGTTGCCAGAGTACCCAGGAACGGTTGTCGCGATATGTCGGGAATACAAACGCCAGTGGCTCGGCCAGGTGCGGCGCGATCCGGTGTATGACCTTCTTCTCGATGCTGGCCTCGCGCACCAAGCCGATTCGCCCTTGGGCAAGATACCGCAATCCACCATGCAAAAGCCGACTCGAGCGGCTGCTCGTGCCGAAAGCAAAATCATGCTGTTCAATAAGTGCAACCTTTAACCCGCGCAGCGCGGCATCACGCGCAATACCCGCCCCAACAATGCCACCGCCTATGACCAAAAGGTCGTACGTGACGCTCGTGAGCGTCTCGAGCGCCCTGTTGCGCATCTCATTTGAGGTCGTGCTCATTCGACCAGCAACGTTAGACATTGTGGATTCGGCGCAGCAGTTCGCTCAGTTCGCCTAACCCGCACACAACCATGTCCGGCGGCGGAACAGCACCACGTACGTCGGCTGCGGTGGTCTCGCCCGTTAAAACGAGCACGCCAAATGCGCCTGCATCCCGCGCCATTACTATGTCGGTGTAAAGCCTGTCTCCCACAACTGCCAACTGGCACGCATTAAGGCCTTGTCGCCGGAGCACACCCCGGATCATGCACGGGTCTGGCTTACCCAACACTGCCTCGGGCACGCGTCCCGTGGCTTCACGGAGCGCCGCGCAAATTGCGCCGCAGTCAACCAATACAGTGGGTTGATCGGTTGGGCAGACCCGGTCCGGGTGGGTGGCAATAAACGGTTTGCCCTGCACTATCCACCATGCAGCGCGACACAGTCGTGCATAAGTCAACGTTGTGTCGAATCCGACAAGTACCGCATCTGGCTCGTCCGAGGCACTGTCGGTTACGGACTCAAACCCGGCATCAGTCAGTTCACCGATCAAGCTCGGTGTGCCCAGCACGAACAATCGCCGGCAACACGGCCATTTACTGTGTAAATACTCGATCGTGGCCTGGGTCGAAGTGTAAAGCTGGTCACTGCTGACTTTCACGCCGAGCCGTTCCAACCGTGACAGGTACTCAGTTTTGCTCTCTGACGAGTTGTTTGTAATAAAAGTGCAGCCGATCCCAATCGCTTTTAGTAACTGGAGGAACGGTATCGTCTCTTTGAAAACCGTGCCGCCTTTGTAGATCGTGCCGTCCATGTCGAGCACAAAATGCCGAATTTCACGTAACCGCGTATCTGGTACACGCGAGCGCGCGCTGCAGACGGCGCGATGTTTTTAGTGTCGAGTTTCATTTGTTAACCCGTGGTGTGCCAAAGTCACGGACTGTTAGATCAACATACCAATGCAGTCCTATTGCCAAGCAAAGGTCCGACCAAAGTCGTCCCATTTCGAGTATTAATTGTCTGTACCATCGAACCAGTGTTTCTGGCCAGGGTACACTCGCAACTGTGCCATTTGACCTGAGCGAATTGTTCGGTGCGGGGGCAATTGCTGGTACATAATGCGCCCGTTACGCCACGCCAAGTCCAAATGCGTTTGTGCACCTCGCCAACCTGAGTACAATCAAATACGCTCATACCATCCTTCCCTACTATACCGCCAACCGACAGTCACCTACCCAAACAGTGTTGTCGGTCATTGTTCTTGCACCTGCAACAAAACATTTTTGTGCATAAATAGAAGTGACAACGTGCATGCGCCAAGCTGGAAATGCAGAATAGTTATGCAGTCATAAATACAAGCTTTGCGCATAGACGGTCCTGCACCCAGTTAAGAGTTAATGCGCGCAGCTCTGCGACACAACTAAGAAAGAACGCGGGCACCCCAGACGACACTTAATTAGGATATCTTTAATCCGAACACACGCACGGTCTATCATGCCGATTTCAGTGCCATAGCTCAGATTTACACATACACAGCAACTGCAGCAGCGTCAGCCTTGCCCATGTTTTACTTGCTGAAATACATGATGCGCAAAACACCATGCGTTTTGCCGCGCATGGCGAGCGAGCCGGTACAGCCTGTTACGCAACACTAAAATCCGGCCTTTCCTGCGCGTGATGCACATGCTCGATCATGAACCGCGTACTGGCGCGCAACGCGCGCAGAGGCATACCAATCAGAACGGGCTTATCTGCACAACCGGTACCGTGCGGCGTACCCCCACTTAACCTACCGCGACGCCAGTTATGGGGTGGACATGTCTGGGGTTTGCATAATTATGCACATAATTATTCAGGCCGACACAGCTTGACCCAAGACCGCTTGGCGGCTACAAACGTGACAGCGTTTTAAAGTGTGGTTGAAATGGGAGTTTGATCCGGAAAAAACGCGCCTTGTGCAAGTTGTGGTGTTTCGACTGCAAATTACCGCGCGGGCAACCGCAAACCAGTTTGGGTGAGGACCCCGACCCCAATACGACCCAGGTAAAACGCCGGATTGAAAAAGCTGCGTAGGACCAAAACCATGAAAACCAGACTTATGTTGAGATTCAACCGGTTCATCGTTGGCGTAGGCCGGCGATCGTCTGTGGCCCTGTTATTGATCTCTCTTGTTACAGGTTTGTCCGCCGGGCGAGCGTCGGCGGCTACTGTGATCATTTATACGAACGATTTTGAGGCGTACACCGAAGTCGCCACCGCTTGGGAAGACTATACTGACGCCGACCCGACAGGCACCGAATGGAGGGTCGTTGATGACGAAACGTACAACCTACCGAATCTACCCGAGCGCCTGACAGCAGGTGTGCAAGTCATCAACTGGGTTGCACACTCCGGCTCGAATGCGTTGTTGTTCAGAACCGCTACCGAGGCACAGATTCACTTCCCTACCCCGATGAGCGGTTCACAGTATCAGCTTGATTTTTGGCTGTATGTTGTGCGCGGCACAAACAGCGACCGCAATTTCTATTTCATTTTGCGCGGTGCAGGCGCAGACAATAACGGTGACGATTACGTGGCTTACCGATCGTCGCGCAATTTGAGCGACTAGACGATCTGGTATTACGACGGCGTGGGCAACGCCACATGGGTCAACACAGGTGTAAGCTCGCCCGAGGCAGCCTGGCAACACCACCGAATGGTCATCCGGCCAAATGCGCGGAAAATGGATTTGTATATTGATGAAATGGTGACACCTGTCCTCAGCAACATAGACCTCGCCCGACCGGATGTTGCAGTGCCGACCATGCTCCGCATTGTTAACGAGGCGAATTCGTGGGATGACGGCATATTCATTGTTGATGACATCTCGTTCACGGTAGAAGACGCAGTGGATCTGACGACACCTTTTACCGAGGGATTTGAGGCATATCCGGCGCGTCAAACGCCACAGGACGATGCGGACCCGGGCGGGCCGTGGATAACGGTCGAATGCGACGGGACAGGCACGGGCCGCGCTTTGGCACCAACGAAGGTTCAGGTGGTTGATTCGACTGTGGTAATGCCGCACTCGGGCAACAAATGCCTCAAGCTCGAAGGTGGCCAACGCGCTGGAGTAAGCCTTGCATGGGGCGCACCACCGCAATCCGATGTTGAAATCACATGGTGGGCGCGTGTACCTGAGGCTGTTCAATCTTCACCCACCGCAGATGCGCTTCTGTTGCGGATGTCATGCTACGGTGCAGAAAACGACAACATGTTGGCCGGTGACAATGCACTGCTCGGCTACGGCATCAAACGCCAAAGCAATACCAACTGTGGGGATGGCACCGCACTGCCCTATTACGGAACGGCATGGCAGGATTCGGGCTGCGATTATACGCCAGGGGTATGGGAAGAGTACCGTTTAACCACCCACACAGCGCAAGGGTTGTACACAATCATCAAAAACCCGAGCAGCCCAAATCCGCAGGTCATAGTTGACCGTGCGCCGATGATTGGGTCGGGAGTGACGAAATGGGTGCCGGTCTTCATGGCAGCATGGAGTTCTTCCAATGGCAAAGACCATCTGCCAGTGTACATAGACGACATCCGAATCAGGTCGTTGACATCAATCGCGAATCCACTGCCACAACCTTACTATGTAACCAACTACGGATCACGGTTCACAAACGTGGCAATTTTGACGCTGCCCGGGCGTGTTGTTGGCAAGCCGGCGGTTGACCCGCGCGACAACACAATACTATTTGCTACAGATGAACTTTCGGGTGGCATTTACCGGGTACAAAAGCTCGCCGCCGGCAACTGGATTGTTGATACCGAACCGATCGTGTCCGGATTGGAACTGCCGTCTGGATTAATTGTCCGCACAAATGGCGACATTTGGTGGACGCACGATTACAACACCGACAACTCGCGTTCGGTTGGTCGGCTGAAGTGGCCGTCGCCGAGCAACCTACCCGAAACAATTATATCGGACATATTCAGGATGGAATCACCACCTGAACCGGACGACGACGCAATTGATCTGCGTGTTGCGCCGAGCACATTTACAGGTGTGATTGGTCAACCGGGCTGGTTAGTCGTTGCCGACCGCGGCGTTGACGGTAACACATATAGCGCACTTTACCTTGTTGACCCTGCAACCACCAATTTGTACCAACGGATCACCCCCACGTATCTTGTCCAGCCAACAACGTCCGACCTGGGCAGCGACATTGTTGGCATTGATTCATTACCACAATCAGGAGAGGTTGTTGTTGTTACTGTGAACGGTTTCATTGTTGCGGTCAACGGTGACGGTTATCTGCGATACATCACCACGCCGAATCTGTGGCCAATTGGCGCTCCTGCCAACGGTGCGGCTGTTGCTGTTGATCCCGTCACAGGCCGCATTTGGGTGGCAGATAACAGACTGGACGAAATCTGCTCTGTGAACAGCAACACATGCGATGACCAACGCGAGTTTGGCTTCCCACTAACAAACCCCTCGCGCCCGGATCAACAGATTAATCTGCACGATCCCGGCATGGCCTTTACACCGGACGGCAGTTTCCTTGTCGTAAGCGACAGCAGTACTGGCAATGGTAGTGGTCGGCTACTGATTTTCCACAACGAACCGTTTGAAATTCCGGGTTTCGCCATAACAAATGTCACCGTCAGTGCACAAGGTGTTACGTTGGCGTGGAATCCAGCCGGCGCAGTCAAGTACCACGTACTACGCGGCACGGATGTGACTGATCCGGCAAGCTTCAGCATTGTGGCAACCAACCTCCAGTCCACGGTGCGCTCGTTTACTGATACTACACCACCTGCTGCAGCGGCGTTTTACCGTGTGGTGGCGACACCGGAGCCGTTGACACAACCTTTGGTGAACACGTGAGCCACTGACGAAAAGGTCCGTTGTCCCTCGTCCCGGACAAAAACCGGCGCGAGGGACCGACTGGAATGCATGAATGAATATGCTGCGAACCTTTGTTTGAAACCGTTTTGTGCCTGTGCAAAAATAACGCTGCGGGAAAGGTGTGAACGTGACGATGCGTGTGAGAAAATGGCCGTAGTAAACCGAGGACGTTTACACTGATCGAATTGCTTGTTGTGATTGCGATCATTGGAATTTTGGCCTCGCTGCTCTTGCCTGTTCTTTCGAAAGCCAAGGCAAGAGCGCAAGGCATACAATGCATGAGCAACCACCGCCAACTGCTGTTAGTCTGGCGAATGTACGTTGAAGAAAACCAGGATACACTACCATTTGCCAAACACGGTCCTTACGCCTGGATTGATGGTACTGAGGGTCAGGCTGGCTCGATTTCGACCCGAACAATCAGGCGAATTGGGATGTTGACCTGCACATAAAAACCAGCATTTTGTGGCCGTACTGCGGAAATAACACTGCAATTTTCAAGTGCCCAGCCGATAAAAGCACGGTGAACGTGCGCGGCGCGATCAAGCCGCGTGTGCGCTCGATGTCAATGCTCTGCTGGGTTGGCGGACGCGGCGAAGGCTTACCCCTCAGTTGGTCGGACACGGCTTACGGTACAAGACCCGGCGAGTACCGTATCTACCGGAAATACCATGACATGATTAACCCGGGTCCGGCACGCACGTTTGTCTTTCTGTACGAACGCGAAGACAGCATCAACGACGGGATGTTTGTAGTTGACATGCGCCTTTATCCGCAAACTCCCGAATCCGTGGTGGATTGGCCGGCCAACTATCACGGTGGCGCAGGTGGGTTTTCGTTTGCCGATGGCCACTCGGAAATTAAAAAGTGGATTACGACACGGTTTCTGGAACCGCCGCTGAAAAACCAGGCACGGCCATTCCCTACCCCACTCGGTGGCGAGCTTAACAAGGATGTCCAATGGATGCAGCAACGTGCCACGCGGCGCATCGAATGAGGCACTGCGCCTTCCCAATACGCAAACTGTTCTGCTAAAGCGCTACACGTTTGCCTCGGCACTCAAAAAATCAAATGCCGCAACCTCGGCAGTCCGGTAAATCACACTCCCATCAGCTTTGCATGCTTACCTTGGCCATTTAATATGCAGCGATCCGGAAGCTTACCTCGTTTGAGCAGCTAGTCAAACAAGTGCCCTAGCGATGACTCGATACACACGAAACAAGCTAATTTTGGTATTTGGTCTTGCATCCCTTTACACGGTCGGATCGGATGCAGCAGTGCTCAGCATCGGGCATCGCGGCAACTCACTGTTTGCCCCTGAAAATACCGTTGCGGCTTTTTTGGCCTGCAGTAACAAGGCTGACATGGTCGAGTTCGATGTCCGTGTCTCAAAAGACGGTCATCTGGTCGTCATGCACGATTGGAATGTGGACCGGACCACCGACGGCAACGGGGCCGTGTCAAACCTTACATTGCGTGAGTTGAAAGCGCTGGATGCAGGCTCATGGTTCTCGACAAATTTCGCCCGCGAAAGAATACCCACACTCGAAGAAGCTTTGACCAACATCATGCGATTTCGCCGCGCCGCTGGTCGAGCACAAGGCCGGCCTGGCCTGGATGTACGTGGCTGAACTGCGACGTCTGGAAGCCATTACAAATATCGTGTTGCAATCGTTCGACTGGGGGTTCCTTTCAGATGTGCATGCGCTCGAGCCGGCTATTCCACTGTGTGCACTCGGCAATGAAGAACTAACTGCAGCTAAGCTAGCGGACATTGTAAAAACAGGTGCGCGGACAGTGGCATGGGAACGCACCAAAATTACCGCTGCTGGGGTTGATCTTGTGCACTGTGCAGGCCTAAAGTTGCTTGTTTGGACAGTGGATAACCCAGTCGAAATACGCCACTTCATAGAACTTGGTGTTGATGGGATAATTTCCAACGACCCCGAAGCAGTTCGTCAAATTCGGTCTCAATTTACCAATCACAGCGGCTCTGTTAGCAAGAAGATCAAGCCATGACCGCAGCGGCAGGAGAATTCACCCGATGAATAATCGCACTTGGCGCATGCCCACGCAACCCAAGCTCATGGTTCACCTGGACTTCAGACATTCGCGATCGAACCGGCCAAGTCATGGCAACAGACAAGATTGTTTCTTGCGAAAAAACCGAACCTGATCCGGGCCAAAACCGGGCTTTGTTACGAGCGAATCGCGTGCGACCGCATTTTGGATGTTACACAATTGCAGCCTATGCAAAAGTCCGCTTGCCTTTTGGCCGTCAAAGGTTAGAGTTGTGCCATGAAGAACGATGTGATCCCGGTGCAAGTACGTCGGATCGTGGCCATGCACTCGGGGTGTGCCATTTTTGTCGGCAACGACGAGAAAGTGTTTGTCATTAACGTCGAGCCGCAAATCGGCGCGGTCATCAGTATGTTCATGCACAATACCCCGAAGGAACGGCCACTGACTCACGATCTGATGACTAACATCTTCAAAGCATTCGGGATTACAATTGAGCGTGTGGTAATTACCGAGCTGAAGAACTCGACGTACTATGCGCGCCTGATTTTGCAGGAGCAAAATGAGCTTGGCCGCAAAATCGTCGAACTCGACGCGCGTCCGAGCGATTGCATCGCACTTGCAACTGCGCAAAAGCGGCCGATCTATGTCTCTTCGTCCCTGTGGGAACAGGTCGAAGACATGAGTGAGGTGCTGGACCGGATTGACGAAGCCAGCAGCGAGTCCGATTCCGAACCCGAATTCTGAAGGCGCGAGCATGGCCAAAACCGCTGGCAAGCGTGCACCGGCAGTTGTGCTGGTGTATGGGAAGGACGAATCCGCCGTCACAGAGCGCGCAAAACAAATCTGCCAGGAATGGTGCGATCAGCTTGGCGAATTTGACCGTGAAATCATTGACGGCACGGCTACAAAAGCCGATGAGGCGCTCAAGGTCATTTCACGTGTCCGTGAAGCACTTTTAACTCTGCCCTTTTTCGGTTCTGGCAAAGTAATCTGGCTGCGCAACTGTAATTTCCTCGGCACCGAGCGCACTGCTACCGCTCAGGTTGTGACTGAGGCAGTGGACGAGCTTGCACGCGCCTTGGAAGATTTCGACTGGTCCAAGCCAGGCAACGTCAGGTTTATCATCAGCACAACAGACGTTGACCGGCGCAGGCGACTTGCCAGGGTCATCGAAAAAATCGGCAGCGTCGAACCTTGCGCCGGTTGGTCACTTGATGACAAAGACTGGGCCCAAATGGCTGAGGCGTGGGTTAAACAGCGGATTTACGCTCACAAAAAACAAATTGCCGAAGAAGCGGTAGCCGAGTTGGTTGCCCGGGTCGGGCCAGACCAGCGCATGTTGGACAGCGAAATTCAAAAACTCGTCCTATACGTTGGCACCCGCCCCAAAATACAAATCGAGGATGTCGAAACAATCTGCATCCGGAACAAGTTCGCCGGCGCATTCGCATTGGCGGACGCGCTTGGCGCGCGCGATCTGCCCGCACTGCTGCGGCACCTCGATGAAGAGCTTTGGCAAATGCAATTCGACAAGGATAAAAACGAGTTCAGCTTGCTGGGCGGTCTTGTGACAAAGATCAGGGCGCTGATTTTCGCAAAGCAAATGCTGCGTGCCGGATGGGTAAAACAGGTTAACTATTTTAACCAGTTCACACCTTTCCTGAAGAACGTGCCGCAGGACCGGTTACCGGCAGATCCCAGGTTTAACCCACTTGCATTGCATCCATACGTACTGTTCAAGGCTGTTCAACAGGCCAACAACTACACGCTCGATGAACTTGTCCGCGCGATGGACATGCTGTTGCAATGCAATCAGAAACTCATCTACAGCGATCTGGATGCAAGGCTTGTGCTTCAGCAAACCTTGATTGACATCGTAAGCCGGACACCTGGCCAAGAAAAACACCCTGGATAAAACCAGTTTTTCCCGTTGACGCTGAGTCCAGCTCGTAACCCCCTGCGCAGACTACAAAGCCAAGCTCAGCTTTCGGCATTAAATAGCGTGTATTCACGGTTTGCGATACGATTGGCAGAGCGCGCAGCACCGAGCACTAACACCGCTTTTAATTCGATTGCAGGGATGACTTCCACGTCGGCCAGAGTTTGGTGCGGCCAGACCCGCGCACGACAGCCAGCTCGGGTGAAGCCTCGCCTTCCCACACGCGGTTCTTGCTTCGCCCCCACCCGCGTGGGGCACACGCCATAGCCGCGCTCGTAAGAGCGCGGAAAATAGGATTCAAACCCGGAAGCCGGGTCTGCATGACCAACGCTGGCACGCACTTGACTGTGCGCCCTATCTTACGCGCCGTTCTATGCGTTTTTGTGGTGAACAATTCGGGCGAGAGTCTTGGGAGTTGCGGTGGCAGAGCGAGCGTCAGCGAGCGCCGACACCGCTCTGGGATCGGCTTAGACACGGACTATGGTTGTATTCTTGGGAAGGGCGCAAGGCGCGATACAGTCGTGCCGCATTTCCACAGCAGCAGGACGAGATTCAAAAACCGGCCCGGTTTTCCAGCAATCGTGCCGCGCAATTGTCTGTCGTACTTATCGGTACTCTGGAATGATTCGTGGCGAGTTGTACGCCTACCGTTGGCATGGTGAGCTATCATCTGTCGCCCTGAGTGGTTTAGGTTGTGGCTTTTTTGTGGGTTTGTTTAACGACAAGTGCCACGGGATGCTTTTGATCTGTGTGCATATGGCCCACTGTGGAGCGTCCGGTTTTCGGCTTTAGCCGTGCCCCCTATGCGTAACATCGGCGAGGAAAAACGGCACCAAGGCACCGCACTGCAAATCCTGCAACTGCAGGGCTGACAGCGTATGCTCCTATCAACGCCGGAGTCAAATACTCGAACCTAAAGAATGGAGTTGCGATGGGTAGTGCACGCGGCTCGTCCCATAGTCGCGGGAGTGCCTCGCCGAGAACGTTGCCCAACCTGCACGTTTCATAAACTTGCAGTGCTGGCGCCGCCAAACCATTGGTACATCCGGCGTTGCGGGAAAAATATGCTGTATCTGCTGCCTGCGCCGCAGCCGAGCGCGGCTGGCAGGCCGATTTCCAAATCAGCAAGTCCTCGACAGCCACCCCACCGTATGCCAACCAGTTACGGCGCATCCGGCATTCGAGCGAAAAACCTATTGTATCGCCGATTTCCGAACTGGCGCGGCATTGGGATTTTCCCGGCACCCCGCGTTGGCAAGTGCCTCGCCGGTTCGTCCCACAGCAGCGAGATGCGGTACAGCAGACCTGGAATCTGGGCTACGAAAATCCGGGTTAAAGCCCGCAGCCAAGGACACGAGCGCGCTCTTCAAGGGTCAAAATCCGCCATTCGCCGGGCTTAAGATTGCCCAAGCAAAAATTCCCGATTCGCACACGGATCAAGCGCAACGTCGGGTGACCGACCGCAGCGGTCATACGACGCACCTGCCGGTTACGCCCTTCGACAAGCTCCATGGCAATCCAGCATGTTGGCACGGTTTTGCGGAACCGTATTGGCGGGTCGCGCGGGGGCAACTCAGGCTGCGGATCTAAAATCCACACACGCGCTGGGAGTGTTTCCCGACCCCGAATAACGACGCCCTGTTGCAGTTTTCGCAATGCATCCTGCCCTGGAACACGTTCAACCTGCGCCCAGTACTCGCGCGGATGCGCATGTGCCGGGTTAAGAAGCAGTTCTGTCAGTGCGCCCTCGTCACTCAGCAACAGCAACCCTTCCGAATCGGCATCAAGCCGGCCGATCGGATAAACGTTTCTTGGGAATCCGAATTCTTTAAGCGTACGCTGGCCTGGCTGTTCGGGTGTGAATTGTGACACCACACCAAACGGCTTGTTAAACGCGATGAGCATCTTTGCCCAACACCGAACCACGCGGTTTACAGGTCAGTGACAAGCCAAAACCCGGGTCGGTAAAAAACAAAAAGCCGCTTTAACCTGTGAACCGTTTCACGGCGATGCAGGCGTTATGACCGCCGAACCCGAATGAGTTGTTCAACGCTGCGTTTACTCGCATTTCACGCGGCACGTTGGGGACATAATCAAGGTCACATTCGGGGTCGGGTTTTTCGTAGTTGATTGTGGGTGGCACGATGCCGGTCTCGATTGCCTTGATACAAACGATCAACTCGACTGCACCGGCTGCACCCAGCATATGCCCAGTGGCGCCTTTGGTCGAGCTTACGGCGAGTTTTCGCGCGCGCTCGCCAAACACGGTCTTAATGGCCTTGGTTTCGGAGATGTCACCAAGGACCGTGCTTGTACCATGCGCATTGATGTAGTCAATATCCGCTGGGTTTAGCTTTGCAGAATCCAGAGCGCGTTTCATGCACAGTGCCGCACCGGCACCATCCGGATCAGGGGCGGTCATATGATTTGCATCTGCGCTTGTGCCGTACCCGGCGAGTTCGCAGTAGATTTTTGCACCTCGTGCTCTGGCATGCTCAAGTTCCTCCAGCACAACCACACCCGCGCCTTCGCCCATTACAAACCCGTCGCGGTCGGCATCGAACGGGCGCGAGGCGTGTTTTGGGTCATCATTTCGGGTGCTGAGCGCTTTCATTGCGCAGAACCCACCCATGCCCAGCGGTATTATTGTTGCCTCGGCACCGCCAGCGAAGACCATTTTGGCATCGCCCATTTTTATTATGCGCCATGCTTCGCCGATGGCGTGGTTTGCCGAGGCACAGGCCGAGCAGGTCGAGAAATTCGGCCCCCGCAATTTGTGGTACATCGAGAAAAGTCCGGACGCCATGTTCAAAATGAGCATGGGTATTGTGAATGCGGACATCCGACCCGGGCCGCGCTCGAGCAGGGCCTTGTGTTGTTCCGCCGTGGTGTAAAGGCCGCCTATGCCGGAAGCGATCACAACACCAATTTCGTCTCTGTTGGCCTTGTTCAGGTCAATGCCGCAATCCTTGAGCGCCTGCCATGCAGCATGAACACCGAATTGAGAGAACCGGTCTGTCCGCCGCATTTCTTTAACTGATGGGAATGCGGGTGATGGATCGAAACCCTTCACCTCGGCGGCAATTTGCGAATCGAACCCGGCTGGGTCGAACGCTGTGATTCTGTCAATGCCGCACACACCGTCGAGCAGATTGCGCCAGAAGGTTTCCACATCGTGACCGATGGGCGTAACCGCGCCCAGCCCGGTTACAACAACACGGCGTTCGGTGTAGCTGGCGGCCATAAAAAATCAAATGGGGCAGTTTAGGCTTGGTTGCACCAAGACTGCCCCCGCTTGAAGACGTCCGGTGCTATTTCTGTTGATGGTCTTCAATGTACTTGATCACATCACCCACAGTCTGAAGCTTTTCAGCCTCTTGATCCGGGATTTCGTACCCGAACTCCTCTTCCAGACTCATGATCAGCTCTACAACATCGAGCGAATCGGCACCGAGGTCCTCGACAATTTTTGCGTCCAGAGTGACCTGGTCCGGATTCACGCCCAGTTGTTCAACCATGATTTCCTTGACGCGTTGTTCAACGGATTTTTCAGCCATGGTATTATCCAGTTTTTGGTTTGTGTGTCTAAGCTACGTTAAAGTGTCCGTCAAGCCCCGACTCACATTTTTTGCACAAAGCCGGGGCATAGCTTTGTGTTGGCACAAACAAGAGCAAGCCTATTTCCGCACGTCAAGAAGTAAAGCTGGACAGTTTGCAGAAAAGTCGCGGCTAGACCCCGAATTACCATGCAAAAGCGCCCAAAAACGCTGCCTTTTAGCCACGCACATATCGGTTGTTGCCCGCAAATATTCGCCTGGAACGTGCCAAAACCAAGCCAAACCTTTGTTTGCGCAAACCTTTTCCGACTGGTTGCTGAGAAAACGGCAGGATGATGAAAAGCCGAGCAAAAAAACGATCATAACTCGCTTGATGCGGTGCCCGGCACGCTGAGCATGGGGCTGCTGGCGATGAATTCGCCCATGGCCAGCAACCGTCCCAAGGCGCGCATGCCAATCTGGTCAGGCCCGGTTTACCCGCTGGTTTTACTTGGATTTTTCACCTGCCAGGGCTGTGAGGAACGACTTGGACTGTTCTTCCTGCTGCTGGACTTTGAGCTGGCCGAGCACAGCCAGCCAGCCGACGTATATCTTGTGCCACTGCCCTTCAATGGCGCGCTGGTTGCCCTCCTGCATTTCGGACAGAAACCGCAACGACGGTACACCGGCTATCAACGTGTGAACTTCTTCACGGCTCGGTGTGCCCGACTGGATCGAAGCCAGGATAAACTCCAGCTCTTGGATGATGATACTTTTGAGTTCGAGGAATTGGTCTTCGTCCTCAGGCTTGAACTTTTTGGCACGCGCCAAGTTGATGAAGTGGTTGAGCTGTTTCCAGCAGCCCAAGAAGTTCTCCACCTGTTCAACCAGTTTGTCTATTTTCTTTTTGGCCATAGACTGCATTCAGCTTTTCATTTGCTCGGATCAAGAGGTGTCACCGGAGTCATAAACACAATCGCAGAACCGCGCATGTACCGTGCCACAAGTTTGAATCCGGCATAATTCACGCGCAGTTCATTCAACGCAAGATTCGCCTGTTGTGCACTGGCAAAACTCTTGAGCACACACTCGCCTATCTCGCGTTGCAACGGCACGGGAAAACTCTGCGGCAAAGTGGACACTACGATTCGGCCCTGTTTGTCCACGGTGAAACTGCCCGTGGGCAACTTCAGCGGTGCAACAGGTCGTTTCGAGAAAAGTTTCAGGAAGCCCATTGTGCAATGACCTTTTTGGTTGTCTCAGAAACGTCGTCTGGTGTCATCGTGCAGGTCCAACCCACACAAAATGCCGCGCCGTTTTGGGGTGCAACCGCAACATTACGTTGCTGCCCCAGTGCAATAATTTGTTCGAGCGGGCCAGTATGCAATTTATCGGCTAGCGCGCTGAACAATTCAAGAGTTGACTGCGCCCAGTTCGACAACGGCTGCGGATTTTCCAAACCACACGCCTCGACCTGAACTTGTTCAGGTTCGTCTTTTTTATCTGCTTGTTTAATCTGCCTGGCCACAAGCACAAACTCGATCCCGTCGAATTGTTTCATCAACCCAAGCAGCGATTGCGCAGCTTGTTTCGCCGAGCTTTCGCCCCCTGACTCGGCCGACTCATCAATTGCCTGAGCCGTCTCGAGCAACAGCGCGTTGTAGGATTTCGTGATTCGCCGTGGCCGGGTGTGGTCGGGTGCAAGCAACTCGAAGTTACCCTCTTTCCATGAAAGTATTTTCCTGAACGCAGCTTCACCGGTCAGTTGCTCGGTTTCGGCATCGGTTATCTCACCGTTCAGTATCCAGATTTTCCCAACCAACGGCCCGTTTGTAATTCGCAGTACAGCAGATGTTTGCGACAGGCATTCAAGTTGAATGATGTCAACGAGGCTCTTGCTCTGCACGCCTCTGAACCCGCCTGTTTCTTCACGCTCGAGCAGCGACTCGATGCATTCGAGAAACATCTTGACTTCTTCGTCACTGCTCGGTTTTTGCCAGAACAGATCAACGCCCAGCGCATAAACACGCGACCTGAACTGTTCATCCACAACAGAGGTCAACACCACCGTACGCAACTGCGGATACTTGCGCCGAACTGCCGACAGTACCTGCAACCCGTCCATCTTGGGCATCTTAAGGTCGCATATAAAAACCCGAAACGACTCCGACTCGAGCAATTTCATTGCGCGCGGGCCGTTTGTTGCAACAAATATCTCGGGCTGACTTGGCAACTGCGCCAAGATCTCCCTGTACACGGCCAGCAGATCGGCGTCGTCATCCAGCAGCAGAATTTTTGGCTGCTCTTCCATAATGGCTTTTGTCAGCGCTGACCCGGCTGGGGAAAACCGTACCGGCTAATGCACGCAGCCGAGCTAGTCCTCCAATGAAGCAGGCGGCGTTCCGCGTTTGAAAGCTGCGGACATTTTGCCCAAGAAATGTTTGCCAAATGGCTTGTTTCGGTGCACCGGACGCTCGCGGCACTGCAAAAACCGTTTCGGCTCTAATACTGGTTGTGGACAACCAGTCCAGCGATTGGACAATGCACTACGCATAACACGGTGCCGCTCAAGAGGCGAGCGTACCGGCTTGAATTGCAACCGCACGACACCCCAAAAGCCATACCCAGCCACACACACGTCAAACTGCGTCAAATGGCATGTTTCTTGCCATTTTTAGCATCGAATTGAAGCTGCTTGTCCCAAAAAGCATCCGGCGCGCGCGTTGATTACGGCTGCGCAGGGGGTTCCGTTTACAACGCTACTTGGGGCAGGCGCTGTAAACTACACATGCCAAAAATGAGCGCACTGTCATATAAGCTAAAAGGTAGGTTGACCGGCGCAATCAAGCATTGGTTCGGTAAATCTTCGCACACCGACGCCGACCGAAACAGGAGTCAAACCACGCCGGAACACACGACCGGCTCCGGAGACGCCAGTCCGCAAACTCAGACCACGCAACATGCTTCAGCACAAGTTTCAGCTTACGCCCTTGCACTGCCACTGCAGACAATCGTAAATCAACTGCCTCCAGAACTGCAAAGTCGGGTCACTGTTAAGGGACGCAATGTGTCAATTTCAGTTCCAATGCAGACCATCCTGCCACAGCTTGCTCATGGCAGTGTGAAAATTTCATTCGGCGAATTGCGCACGCTTGCGCCAGGGGTGTTCAGCGCCGCAACCGACCGCGACCATGTGTTGGTGCAGTTGCCATTGGCAGAAATTTTGTCACGCATCAACCCGGCAATCCTACGCAGACGGCAGAACCAGAAACGTCTTGAAGTGCCGGACGACATTGCGGGGCCTTTTGACGACTATGGCAAAAGCGTGTTTATATCCGCGCCTGAACCCACACCACAAGTTGTTCGGCAGCCCGCACCAACTGCAACCGTTTCCCATGCGCAGCCTGTGATCGAGGCTGCCACGCCAAAAAGAGCTGCACAGCAGGCGCAAATACCACAACAACCGCAGCCTGTCCCAAAACAAACTGCCCCTCGCACAACAGCCCCAATACAACAACAAACGTTGCACAGCAGAGCCGCAGCAGTGCAAAAGACTACGGCACCCACGCCCGGTGCCCAAAGACAAACCGGGCCGGTTGCGCCCCAACCTGCTGCGCATGCACCGGCTGCACAAGCCCAGCCGAAACCGGTGCACCGACCTGAACCGTCAGGCGCTGCCGGGCCAAAAGAAGACGTGTTGCTAGTGTCCCTGGCCCAGATCAGTGAAGGCTGGCCAGAACTGGTAAAGCAAGAGATTGCAATTTCGAATCTGTCGCGTGCGTTTGCGGCTTTGCCTATCAAGTTTGTCGAAGCCGGATTGAAACAGGCCAGGCTTACCTGTACGTGGAAACAGTTGCGTAGCTGGCTCAGACCGCCACAACCAAAAGATGCGGGTTCGATGTGCGACGATATTTCGCTTGAGCTGCCCCTGCGCATAGTTGCGCCATTGTTTCTCGCACGTAATCCGCAAACACGACCCCAAAAGAAAGTCACCTACGATACCGAAATACCTGATGTTTTCTATACCCCGGATTCGGCGCCGAAACCGGACATAGCTATGCTAGAACAACCCGCCTCGGATGCCGAACCGTCGGATAGCGCAATCCAAGAGCCTCAATCTGTCGAAGCTAAACAGCAGGAACCGGTGCCCGAGACAGATTATTACATATGGCACGACGAGAAAGAAACTCCGCTCGAGCCAGCACAAGTTTTCAAGAAAGGTTCAACTTCACCCAGTACAGATTTCCTGAAGCGTTTCGCGCCGCCAAACGAGATAGTGGCACGCGCAGTCGCACTCGATGGTGTGGTCGGCGCACTGATTGCGCTGCCGGACGGGCTGCTTGTGGCTGCCGAGGTCCCACCCGAGTTTAACGCCGACACACTTGCGGCGTTCCTGCCGCAGATGTTTGCCCGTGTCAGTCAGTGCACAAAAGAACTACGCATGGGCCAATTGAACAACCTGAACTTCACGGTTGGCAATGTCCCATGGCGAATTTTCAAAATCGGCGCAATTTTCTTTGCTGCATTTGGGCGTGCGGGTGTGCCTTTGCCGACGGCGCAATTGGCCGCCTTGGCAGCAGAATTGGATCGTAAACCGCGTCAATCAGCTTATTGAAACCATATGGCGATAATCAACCAAGCTACCCGTGAGTTGCAGGTCAAAATCGTTTACTACGGCCCGGCAATGGGCGGTAAAACCACCAACCTCGTCCAGGTACACGATCACGTGCAAACCGCTGCAGGTAACAAGGGTAAACTGGTCTCACTTGCGACAAGCTCTGACCGTACTCTGTTTTTCGATTTCCTGCCAATCGAAGCCCCCGCAATTAAAGGCTATCGCGTTAAGTTCCAGTTGTACACGGTGCCGGGTCAGGTCATCTACAACACCACCCGCCAACTCGTGTTGCGCGGTGTTGATGGGATCGTATTCGTTGCCGATTCGCAATACGAAAAAATGGCCGAAAACGTCGAGAGCTTCGTCAACCTCGAGGAAAATCTCAAGAGCCTGAAGTTGAACCTCGACGATATCCCGTACGTGCTGCAATACAACAAACGTGATCTGCCAAATGCGGCACCGATCGAGTACATGGAATTTTTGCTTAACAACCGGGACGTGCTTGTGCCTTCGTTCCCTGCGGTGGCAAACAGATGCGAGGGCGTGTTCGAGACGCTCAACATGATCACGCGACTGTTGTTGAGCAAGTTTGTTGCACACGACGTCCCACAATACGCATGACATGGGCACGCTTCCACAACTGTTGGAAGAAGACATTGCTCAGCTCGAAGACGCATTGCAAGAGTTGCTGGCCAAAACAGACGCAACAACTGCAATGGTTATCGACAAGGCCGGCTTTCTCATTGCCAAATCCGGGAACCAACGCCAGTTCGATCTGACCACAATCTCGGCGCTCGCAGCAGGCGCATACGCAGCAACACAGACAATTGCAAACCTCGTCCGCGAGAAAAACTTTACCTCAGTTTATCAGCAGGGTGAGCGGTACAGCGTTCTGGTAACCAACGTGGATGAACATTGTTTGCTTGTGACCATATTCAGGGCGCTCGTCGGCGTGGGTGCAGTAAAGTATTTCGCAGGCGCAACATGCGAGCGGATTGCGCGCCAGATGAAAATCGCAAAAGAACGGCACCCAGACGCGGGCATTGACCTTTCCCAGCTCAACGTCGCCGACACAAGCGAGGTGTTCAAACGCAAACGCTAGCGCATTGTGTTCGCGGTTGGACCAATACCACTGCCAACAGCTTAATCTTCAGGGCCTGCACCCTGTTCGGGTCTGCCCCGGTTGCAACTCCTCTTCTGCGCGTGCGGCAGCCAGAAGTACCCTGCCAACCAACCGGTAGTGCAGTGCAAATAATCGCTCGACATGCGCGTTTGCGTCTTGAAAGACGCGCTCGAACTCGTGCCTGCACAGTTTCTCGTACCGGGCGTATTCTGCAACAGTTATCGAGCCGCGCGGATGCGCAAAAGGATACTTAAGATCGCGAAGGGCAGTTTGTATCTTCCCGATCAACTGGCGTAGTTCAGTAGCCAGCCTTTCCATTGCAGAGTCCACAACATCAGGCTTGGTATGCCTGTCACGGTTTTGCGCAAGCAGAACAAATGGGCGCAGCCGCCTTGCGACCTCGCGCACCGCAGGCATTACCCCACCAACAGCAACCAGCACAGCAATCAGCGGCTCTATCTCATCGTCCGGCACGGTTCCCTGCCCTAGTGCACACCTGCTCTTTGCATATGCCAGCGCAAGTGTCACACGTTGCCGGAGCGCCGCTACAAACTCGCTCACTCTGGTCGTTCGAAGCCGAATTTTTTCCTCCGCAGCGCAAATAGCGTCGCTAGCAGCCACGCGCTGTTCAGCTACAGAGGTCGCATCCGCTGCCAAGCCAAATTCAATCGGGTTTACCTTGAACCCTGCTGCGGTAAGATGCTTTGCTGAGTAAAAATCCATTAGCTGCTGCTCCTGAGCCTGACATTCTGCCGATGCCTTCTCAGCTTCCGGGCGCAACGATTCACTGCGGGCACGTGTTGTCTGCCATTCTTGCGCCATTACATGCATATCGCCCGGCTCAGCTAACTCGCTGCACACAAACAATGGCACCATGCTGATGTCAACCGTGCCATAGAATTTGTTTATGGCAGCATCGGCTTCTGCACCTGCTGCACTTTCACGCAGCATCTCGTCCGTAGGAAGCAGATTCCTTTCCGTAAACTCCAGCCCCCACGCGTGTGCGTATTGCCGGATGGTAACAGCCTTGCACACCGAATCGAAATCTGCAAATAACTCTCTGGCAGGCCGGTCAAGCTTGAACATACCAGGCGCGCCGAGTGCCCGCACCGCCCGTATCCTGTCGGCTGTGGACGGATGTGTATCAAACCACCGTGTTTTGGTTGACATGGTTGTCTGGGCAACTGCCTCGCGGACCTGCGCCGGTAATGCATTCGCCTTGTGCACAATGAGGGCAGGCAGGTTTTCCGGTAACCGTCCCCCTATCCAGCTCTGCCGAATCTCTTCCAGCGCAAGCTGCGCGCCCAAATTCAAAAGCTCAATTTGCCGCGATGTCAAATCAAACGCATCGCTCCCAGCCACTTTGGCCTCATACACGTCAGCGTCGTATTCCATCTGGCGGAGCATGAAACAGCTCACTGCATGTCCCAGATGCATCAGCGCCCAAAGAATCCTTCGTGTGAGCCACACGCATCCACGCGCCGCATGCAGTATCACCGCAATTCGGAAATCCATTACCTTGGCAGCACGCTCAAGTTCAATATCCCACCGGTCGCGCTCGAACACCACGCGGCCAAACCAGTGGTTGATGTTTCGGATCACATAAGTCAGCCGCATGCCAGCCCCTTGCGCGAAATGCCCAAACTCATGCGCAAGCACACCGGCAAAGTGCCGCATGCTTAACCCGGCGACCAGGGGTAGCCCAATTGTAAGTACCAAATCACGACTCAGCAACCCGCGACGCAGGCTCGCCGAAGCGTTCACCTGACAATCAACGTCAATGCGGCACGGCACAGGCGCACGTACAAGTTGACAGATGCGCCGCACAAAAGCAAACAGCAGAGCTTCACGTGCCGGATCGAGTGACACTGGCGGCGGCGGTTGTGTTCGCCTAGCCAACAGCGGTTTTAGCATGAAAAAGACCAGTATCGCACCAACAACCGCCGGACTGATGTACAGGACCAACTTCACAAATCCCGTGCCGGAGCCACTCAATATCCAGGTGTGATGTGTCAGGTGATATACCACACCCAACCCAACCAACATGATCAGCCCGATGTAAATAGCAGGCAAAAGCACCATCACAACTGCAACCACAACTAAACCGACAGTGTAAAGCAGTGAAACCTTGGCGGGCTGAATGTCGGAGTCGAACGCAGCCAAAGGCGATGATCCGGTTGCCCTTGAAGCTGTGCGCGCAACGTCCATTGCGCAACAGGTTAATGTGTCCAAACGACGAGCTCAATTGCGAAAAGTGTTGCGTTGATGCAGCCGGGAATCTGCCCTTTGCATGACTCTGAGCTTTTGGCCGCATGGCAGCCCTGTCGCCCCACAATCATGATTCTAGGTTGAATCGGGTCAATGTCCAGCTATGCTTTCGCACATGGAAGTGCGTGGCGCGCTTTTGGTAATTTTTTCCTGCCTCGCCCCGGCGCTTTGCGCACAGCCGGACCTGTCCAAGATCGAACTCGGTGTTCGGCAGATCACAAACAACATCTACATGTTAAGCGGGGTTGGCGGTGTTGTTGGAAACATGATTGTGTCAACCGGGCCGGATGGGATTGTACTGGTTGACACCGGGTACGAACAGTTGGCAGACAAAATCGAGTCAGCCATGCGCAGTGTCAGCTCTGCCCCCATCAGATTTGTTGTCAACACGCATTTTCACCAGGATCATACAGGTGCAAATGCGGCCTTTGCGGCGCAAGGCGCGACTGTAATTGCACATGAAAACGTGCGTAAACGACTCGCCCAACTTCCAGCTACCACCGCACTCTGTTTGCCAACCGTCACATTCGACAAAACCGCGTCGCTGTATCCAAACGGCGATGAGATTCGGTTGGTGCATTACGGGCGCGGTCATACCGACGGCGATTGCGTCGTGCATTTCGTCCGCGCGAACGTGGTGCACATGGGCGACCATTTCTTCAATTTCGGTTTTCCGTTCGTTGACCTCGAAAACGGCGGGAGCGTTGACGGCTACATCCGCACACTTGCAGCCGTTTTGGACACGATCCATCCAGATGCAAAGATTGTTCCTGGACACGGCCAACCTGCAACTGTACACGACCTGCGCATGTACCACCAGATGCTAGTTGAAACTGTACACACAGTCAGAAAAGCTAAGGCTGCAGGCAAAAAATTGGATGCAATCAAACGTACCGGCCTGCCTAACAAATTGAAACAGGTCGGGGGTGACAACGAAAACGCCGCCTTCTGGATCGAGACAGTTTACCGGGACACAAACACAAACTGACCTGTGCGCTCGGTTATTTCCTTTTGGTCCCGGCAGTTTTCGACCCTTGGCGCACCCGTGCAGCCACTTTAAGCCGAAGCGCATTGAGCCGGATGAACCCGGTTGCATCATCCGGGTTGTAAGCGCGTGCCGGGCCGGCTTCCATCGTTGCAATGGCAGGATCGTACAAGCTCACCGGTGATTTGCGACCTGCACAAATTATGTTGCCCTTGTAAAGCTTGACACGGACAGTCCCGGTCACGCTTCTCTGGCTCTCGGTGATGAATGCCTGCAACGCGAGCCGTTCCGGACTGAACCAGTACCCATAGTACACCAACTCAGCGTAACGCGGTATCAGCGTATCACGCAGGTGCATCACTTCACGGTCCATGGTCAATGACTCGATCTGCCGATGTGCAAAATGCAAAATGGCACCGCCGGGGGTTTCATAAACACCGCGCGATTTCATCCCGACGTACCGGTTTTCAACCATGTCAACCCGGCCCACACCGTGTTTACCGCCGAGTTTGTTCAGCGTCTTCATAACTTCCAGCGGCGTCATTTCCATCCCGTTCACAGCCACACAGTTGCCTTTCTCGAAGTCCAATGTGACGTATTCGGGTTTGTCAGGTGCGTCTTCGGGGAAAACAGATAATACATTGAAACATCCACGATACTTGAGATCGCTCGCATCCAACCACGGGTCTTCCAAGATGCCGGCTTCGTACGAGATGTGTAACAGGTTGCGGTCCATTGAAAACGGCTTCTTAGCCGTGGCGCGCACGGGTATTTTGCGCCGCTTGCAAAATTCAATCATTTCCGCCCGGCCAGGGAACTGCTCACGGAAGCGCCGGTCACGCCATGGGGCAATAACCTCCAGCTCGGGCGCAAGCGCAGCAGCCGTTAGCTCGAATCTGACCTGGTCGTTACCCTTGCCTGTTGCGCCGTGGGCAATTGCAGTTGCTTTTTCTTTGCGTGCAATCTCGACCATTGCCTTGGCTATGAGCGGGCGCGCGATGCTTGTACCGAGGTAATACTGCCCCTCGTAAATTGCGCCTGCTTGGATCATCGGAAAGATGTAGTCGCGTGCGAACTCTTCTTGGAGATCTTCAATGTAAACCTTGGCTGCACCGGTGCGCTTGGCTTTTTCTTCAAGCCCTTCGAGTTCTTCCTCCTGCCCAATATTGGCGCAAAAAGCGATTATTTCGGCGTCGTAGTTTTCCTTCAGCCACGCCAAGATTACCGACGTGTCCAAACCGCCTGAGTAAGCCAAAACAATTTTCATAAACCGCAATTAAACCCGGTCGGCAACAGAAACGCAAAATCGAAATAGACATAACGCGCGCGGCCCTGAATCTGTACGCATTCCCGTTCAACCGGCGAGTGGTTCCAACGACACTGAACAGCCCATTAGAAGTTCGTGTTTGACAACCAACGCAGACCGCGTGTCATCCTCTTGCGAAAAACCGAGCGATAAGACGAGACAGGCCAGCTTGTCCAAATGAAAACCGAGCACCGTACACACGACAAATTCAAATTCGAGCAGGCACTGGTACGGGGTGGTCTCAGGTGCATAGCCGGTGTTGACGAAGCCGGGCGCGGCCCAATTGCAGGTCCCGTTGTTGCAGCAGCAGTGGTGTTACCGACTACCTGGGTCTCGACCGGTCTGCCAGCGCAACTGGCCGGGTTAACCGACTCGAAACAGCTCACACCACGCCAGCGTGATGCATATTTCGAGCTGCTGACTGCTGTTTACAAAGTTCGATTTGCCATTGCACAGGTCGAAGCGCATACAATTGACAAAGTCAATATCCTTCGAGCCACCCACATTGCCATGGCTGCGGCAGTTGCAAAACTCGAGCCGCCTCCCGAACATGTGCTCGTGGACGGCGGGTTCGTCCCGACTATCACACTGCCACAAACACCCATCATTAAAGGCGATGCGCTGAGTTTTTCGATAGCCGCCGCAAGCGTAATCGCCAAGGTCACACGCGACCGTCTGATGCTCGAATACGACAGGTTATGGCCCGAGTACGGCTTTGCACGACACAAAGGCTATGGCACACCAAAACATCTCGCAGCACTGGGACGGTACGGACCATGCCCAATACATCGCCAAACTTTTGCGCCAGTGCGGTTCTCGGCGCCGCCAAAATGAGCCGGCGCACCCGGCGCAGTTTTCCCAGCATTGAACATACAAGAAAGGCCGTAGAGCGCTTGAAAAGAGTCGTCAAATGACCTGGCTTACAAAACTTTTCGAGCGGTTGACTGGTAAACGCACACCGGTACACATCGAACGCGGCAAACTGGGCGAACGCGCAGCTAAACAACACTTGAAAAGGTGTGGCCTGAAATTCTTGACAGCAAACTACCGCAGTCCACGCGGCGAAGTTGACCTTGTGTTCCGTGAGGGTGACTGCCTCGTCTTTGTTGAGGTCAAAACCCGCTCATCCGAGGAATGGGTCCGGCCCGCTGCAGCCGTGGATGCAGACAAACGCCGCGCGCTAACCCGTGCAGCACTTGATTACCTGAAACTACTCGGTAATCCACAAGTCAAGGTGCGATTCGACATTGTCGAAGTGTTGCTCGACGGCGGCAAAGTACGCGAGGTCAGGCACTTGCCAAATACATTCACAATGCCAGCCCCATATCGCTACGGATAAACAATCGGCCAAACCAAAACACAAATACGCAAAGTCAATGGTGTAACCATTCTTGAAACCACTGCGCTTGCCAACAGAAGAGCCTTTTTCTCGCGGCTGAACAACGCTGCATACGGTCTGCTGACCCCGACGGCGTGTTATCGAAATGCGCGAAAAACCGCTTCGCTACCAGTTGCACAAGGTTTCTACATAGGCTGCTGAACCGTCACGCAGCCAACCGTCCAGTTGCGCCTGGTCTTTGAGCTGTTGACCGCGGAACCGTCGCACGACGAAAAAGCTGGTTGTCACCTCAGGCAACGCAGTCATGTCAACCCACAGTTTCTCAAATTGCGCAACTGGATAAACATCTTCCTGTCCGTGCCCCCAGCGTTTCTTGACATCTTTGATCGTGATGTATGTGGGCACGCGCGCTGCCAAGGCGCGAACCGCTGTGGTCACTTTATCATGATCAGTCAGGTCGTGTCGCTCGAGCCCGAACACTTTCAGCAGCTTGTCAATGTCAATCCAACACGTGTTCGAGTTATAATAGCTCAGGGCAAACTCCTGTTCTTCACGCGGCATCGCAAGGCCCTCAACAAGCCGCACACGGCCGTTGACACGCGCCAAGCCGCCACCCCGGTCCTCGATTCTGCGCGGCACAACCTCGAAACTCAAACATGTACCGCGCGCAATGTGCAGGCCGAAGATTGCCGGGTCGGCATCCGCCCCGAGCGTATCAATGTTGTGCATCATCAGATATTTCAGGTTCGGCTGCTCAGCCAACAGCCGCGCCAGTACACCGTTCCGCAACATGTTGGGTATCTCGAACCAGTGGCCAACAGGATGCAAACATTGCGTAGGTACATTGTCAGTATAATCATTCCCCTCACCCATTGCGCGTGCCCAATTGATCAGGGCGCGTCTGAGACTGTCGCGCACTTTTTGCTGCTGCGCATCGAGCACCTGTTGCGGCATCTCTTCCCACATGAACTGCAGATCGCGCACCATAGGTATCATGCGCAACCCGATTGCGCGGCCCGGCGAGAGCACCAACTGGCCTGTGTATCCATAGTTCCGCTCACGCGCCAAGAACTGCTCGATTGGTGCATGTGTAAGGTAGCTTGTGGTGATGACATGGGGTAACGTCCGACCGACGATACGCGAAATACGTTTGCTTTTCGCTAGATGTACCTCGATAAACGTGCGGTGTTTACCGCCGAGTTTGCAGAACGGATGCAATGCCTTGACCACCCCAGCGCCCTGTGTCCAGCGGCTCCCCACACCGGCTGCCAATGTCACAATTGCAAGCCCACCACGCGCAAGCGCTTCACGACCAAGTTCAACATATTCCTTCGCCAATTGACCGGTTGCATCCACTACATCGTCAAGCTGCACGTCCCGGATATCTGCGCTCACAGGTAACCGATTCTGTGCAAGCCCGATCCGGCCACTCCGCAAATCTTCACGAACCTGCTCATGCTGCACGCGGTCGAACCCGTACTGCTCGAGCAGCTCAGTAAGACTCTGCTGCTGCGTCGCATCGGTCTTAAGCCGGGGCAACAACCGATCGAACAGCACCTGTACCATGCCGGCCAGCTCCGGATGCGACCGGCATGCTGCGCCGAACTTGTCAAGCTCGGCACGCTGCGCAGGTGAGATTGCATGTTTGTCTGCGCGTAGCAGGTTCGGCACATGCAATGCGTAATAGTTCTGCGGCATGAACGCCTCGGGTCCGATCAGTAAGTCGCTCCATGTACCGCGTTCGTTTATTGCAAAATCATAAACCACCGGCTCCATCGCAAACGGCAACGCACATTCAAGCTCGCGCTTTGTTTGGCACATTAACTCGAGCAAACGCTGCTGCGCAGTTGATTTTTGGCCCAGCGCAAAAATGAATCCCATGCCGCCCCCAGACATGCCGCCAAGCATCCAAAAGCCCCAGAAATTTTCGCCAAAGCCGGCGCGCACGCGTTCGATCAATGTTTCAGTGTACAGGTTGTTCGCCCATGGAATGATGATCTGAATCGGGCCGAAAAAGTTCCGGGTTGTCAGTGCCCCGATTCGTTTAACGTCACCAGCCCGCAGTGACGCAACAATGTCGTCGAAGATACCCATCATCTCCAGCCGCGCCTTCCATTCCGGTTCACACCGCAGCAGGTATTTCTCGGTGACCATTTCGAGAATCGGGCCGACGTTTTGCGCCATGCCACCGTGCACAAGCACAAGACAATCCTGAAGTTGTTGACGTGTCTGAGGCGAAACTTCCGAATGATCCAAAATCCGATGCGCAGGCATGAGCCGACCGCGGCTGATGCCGTACTCGGGATCGCCTTCACCGGCAAGCACGCCGGTAATCAGTTTCATACCGGGCCACAGACCGCCTGAATCCTGCCAACCGCCACCCGAGCCGCTCAGCCACTCGCCCAGTAAGGCCCGCGCAAGCACAACGCGGCGTTCATCCTCAGCTAACTGACCCGTGAGCGATTTTGCTTGGCCGGTTGCGCGCATGCACACCGCTACAAGCGACGCAAGCAATGTTGTCGAAACTGCCAGACGCGACCCCTTCGGTATGTTGTTAACGTTGCTGACAATTTCAAGTCCAAGCCCCGGCCCGATAACACGCGCAAGCAGATCAGACAAGCTCTGACCTGAGCCTTCGATTCCAGGCGGAACAATGCCGGCGGCTATCACGGCTGCTTTCAGCAAACCTAGGTAATCACGCGCGAAATCGAATACCTCCGCCAGACTCACAACATCTGCAGTGCAACCGAGGTCAACGCTCGTCAGCCGTAAGATTGGCTCGTCTATCACGCGCAAATACGCTTCAACAGGCGGACGCGGTGCCTTGTCACGACCAAGCACACCAAGGTCAATCGAAACATTCAACACACGCGCACCTTCAGGAAAATCCATCCCGAGAAAGAAAATGTCGCTCCAGCCGGAGTGACTCAGGTCCATTCGTACGGGGGTGCGCTCGCGCAGGATCGGATACGTGCCATCCGGCCCCTTTTGCAACAGCTCGGGCCGAATCCGGAGCGGATGATCTGCCGGGTGACCCGTGCGGAACATCCACTGGTTACCACGCACTGTTCGGACGCTGCGTCTGACCTGGTCGGCCAGGGTTTGGAACCCGAGCCGTTGATACGCAGCAGCAAGTGCACTGCAAATACCGTCGGTTGGTCCCTCGGCCTTTTGCACCGCAAGAAAACATTCGATGGCCTCCTCGAACCTGCGTTGGAGAAAGTGTTCGTAGCCCTTGAACGGGATCAGGCCAATACCAGGACGCGACCGCGGACAAGTTGCCCAAAGCTTGTCCGGCAGATGAAATCTGTGGATTGCGTACAGGAAAAACAATGCACGCACGCGTTCATACAGATTGTCACTCGCACGCCTGAACGCATCCAACTCGCTGCATTCGCGCACCAGCTCGTCAAGGCTTGCGCTGCTACAGTACGCATCGAGTGAACGATTGCGCACGTTCGGGTCTTGGGTGGTGATGATTTGTACGAGCTGACTTGGCATAAGAACTTGCAGGGTCGCGTGGTTGCCTGCTGACCCGGTTATTTGCCGGTCCGGTCTGTCCGATCCGCAATCAACAGCTCGACCAACCCGGCAAGGACTTCGTCGCGGTCTTTACCGGCCAGCGCAAGCGCCAACTGCGCCGTTAACAAGCCGTACTTGACGCCGATGTCGTAACGTCTGCCCCTGACTTCATAGGCGAGATACCGCTCGTGCGCAGCCAATCGCGCCAAAGCCGCGCTAAGCTGGACACGGTCAGCCGGGCTGCGCCTTGAAACCTCATCATCCAACAGCTTCATTACGGTGGGCGTCAACACATGCATGCCGAAGAAACACAGATAGTACCCCGCACGTAACCCGGGCACAACTAGCCGTTGCTCAGCTTCAGTTGGTGTGGGTTTTTCGATCACATGCGAAACCACGTAAAGGCCGTTTGTACCCGGCACAAGTTGGCCGCCAACTGCACCGTAATACGGCAGTTTACTTTCGTGCGTGGCCTGCACAGCAGATACCGCGCACTTCTGATTGGTTGCAACCTCGACAAGCTGTTGTGCACAACGTTTTTCGGCACTGCTCAGGTACAGGTGATCCCCCACAAGCAACAAGAACGGTCCTTCACCCACAAAGCCACGTGCACACCATACAGCATGACCGTACCCGAGTGGTTCAGGTTGCTCGACAAACTCGAGCCGCCGCCCGTACTGGCCTGCTGCACTTGCATAAGCGCTCTGGTCGCCCGGACACACTACAACGCATACATGCTCTACACCGGCATCGAGTACATCCTCAATTATGATTTGCAGCGCGGTTTTGGTTGTGCCATCCCGGTCAACCAAGCTCTGCAATGGCAGTGTACGTTGACCTGGCGCAGCAGCCGTAATGACAGCTTTCTTGATTTGCATGGCGTCAATAACGGTATTGAAACTCAAACCTAACCCGCCGAAAGAGTCACAAATTGCATCGGTTTAGTCAAACTTTCCGTACATGTTCAGCACCTGAAAAATCATTGCCCTGCCGCCCGTGTCTGCTCCGAGTTCAAGCTGTGGTGGGAGTCCGCTGGAATGAACAACCATCGCGCAAATTCTGCATCAGCCCGACAACCAAAATCTACAGACCTTGACCCACAGCAGCTAAACGTGAGCAAATCTGTTCGTCGGAAATTCTTCACTGCAGAAACACAGAGTTGACCGAGCAAGCATTCTCGGCTGCACGCTGCAGTTGACCGGGCGTATTCTGTAAATGCAGGATTTAACCCTGTTGCCAACGTTCCGAACGACGCGGAAAATCGGCCGTTTAATTTATACAATCTGTGGTTTGGCAGGTCCGAATGAAGCCGAGTCCTCCAATTTTACCCTGGCAATCCGAATTACATGAAGGATCGAGTTTCACCTCGACCGGCGCCGAGTTCATTCTGGGGAGTCGAGTTCAACCTCGCCCCACACGGATCATTCCGATTTCCTGTTGGTCAAATTACACCGCAGAGACGCTGAAACGCAGAGTTAGGTAGGGCGCGTAGTCCACTGCGTCCGGGGCTGCTCATGCAGACCCGGCTTTTAGGTTTGATTCTTGTTTTCCGCGCTCTCACGAGCGCGGCTACGGAGCCCCACCTGGCCGGCAGATGAGCGTCCGCCATACCGGAGACTGGGTTTTGCCAGCGCGCAGCCCTCCGCGCCGCAGTGATAGCGACGCACGGCCTCGTGGTCACAAAGCAGTGTCGCCGCTCGCCGCTGCTCGCTCTGCCACCGCACTTCAAGAACTTCTCGGCCAATTCTTCACCGCAGAGACGCTGGGTCGCAGAGAGTTGGTAGGGCGCGCAGTCCACTGCGCGCCGCAACCCTTATGCCCAAAAACGCTCGGCGGGCAGAGGACTGCCCGCCCTACCGAATTGAGATTCGGTTTTGACGTAGCAAAAACGCCGCAAAGCTTGGAAGGTCGCGTCCGACCCCGACCGATTTCGGACGGCACAAAAGCCGTCCCGACTCCAACCGAATAGAAAGCGGCGCTGTAGCAACGCAGTCCAAAAGAGTCGTGAGAAACCGAGACCCGCCGATTACAGGTCCGACCGAGTGCGTTCTATACCTGAAACTATGGGTCGGCCGTGCTTCGTCCGAGGCGCATTTGGACCGTGCAGTAGCGCACCTTGCGTTCGAGCGCACCTCATGCGATACTGACCACGCACGATTTTTAGAATCGAAAAAGTCGGCTTAAGAACGCGGATGAGCACTCGCAAACAGCGGCAACCGATTAAAAACACCGGAGTTTGGTTGGAGAAGTTTGAACACGTGGCTCAGACACCACAGCCGGATTGGCTGCGCGAGCTGCGCTGGACTGGCCTCACCCGATTCAACCAAACCGGCCTGCCAACAAAACATGATGAAGAATGGCGGTTGACGGACCTGAGCGACTTGGAACGGTGGCCGGTGCACCCTGCCAATAGTGTATCAGCGGAATCTGTCTCAGAAACTTCAATCGAGTCACTGCTGTTGGCGTCATTGGACGCGGACGTGTTGGTATTTGTCAACGGGCAGTTTGTACCGCCTTTGTCTGCGGTGCGCACGCGCCAAACTGGTGCTAGAATCGGATCACTGGCTGCGGCATTGGCAACCGAGCCTGTACTGGTGCGAGAGCACATCGGGTCGGTTGCACGTATTGAAGATAACGTGTTCATTGCATTGAATACAGGTGCATTTGCCGATGGCGCATTTATTCATTTGCCTGCCGGTCAGCTAATTCAACGTCCGATACACATCTTGTTTGTGTCGGCTGGCGTTGAACACGGCGCAACTTCACTGCCGCGGAATCTTATTGTTGTTGGCCCCGGCACAAATGCAACGATAATTGAAAGTTACATCGGCACAGACGCTAATCCGTATTTTACCAATGCAGTTACCGAAATCGTTGCCTGCGAAAGCTCGACCGTCGAGCATTGCAAGCTGCAGCTCGAAAGCCCAGACGCGTTTCACATCGGGACGATGTGTGCCAGACTCGGCCGTGAGTGCAATTTTACTTCGCATTCGATTGCCCTGGGCGCGCAGGTATCGCGGAGCAACATCCGGGTGGAGCTGCAGGGCGAAGGATTAAACTGCGTGCTCAACGGGTTATACCTGACTCGAGCGAAGCAGCAAGCCGATCACTACATGGTGGTTGAACACAATGCACCGCGCTGCAGCAGTCAGGAATTTTTCAATGGCATATTGGCTGACCGGTCAAAAGCTGTTTTTCACGGCAGGATTTACGTGCGACCGGGTGCGGTAAAAACCGACGCAAAACAGACAAACAAAAACTTGCTTTTGTCGGACACCGCAACTGCGCACAGCAAACCGCAACTTGAGATTTATGCTGACGACGTTAAATGCACACACGGCGCCACAGTCGGCAAGCTCAGTGACGAATCAATCTTTTACCTCCGTTCACGCGGTATCGGGCTTGAAACTGCGCGGCGGCTATTGATTCAGGCTTTTGCAGGCGAAATTATCGAACGAATCAAATTTGAGCCTGTCAGGGCCGAGCTTGACAAAATGCTTTTGACACAGCTTTCCGAAAGTCCGGTCCTGGCAAACACAAATTGACACAGCAACACTGATTGCGAGCGAATGAATACACCTACGATCGAAGCTACTAATCTGAGCCGGCTGCACGTGTGCCGACTGCAGCGCACTGCTACGAATCCGTGTCGCTTGCTTTACTGACAGGTAACCGAAACGCAACCAATGCAAGCTTTTCCATGTTCGACGAACTAACCGCACTGTACCAGGAAGTTATCTTGGATCACTGCAATCGGCCGCGGAACTTCCGTGAACTGCAGAACCCAACGTGTTCAGCTCACGGTGACAACCCGTTGTGCGGCGACCAGCTCAGGTTGTTCCTGCAACTGGATGGTAACCTGATCAAAGACATCACATTCGTCGGGTCGGGTTGTTGCATTTCGAAGGCTGCAGCGTCACTACTGACTGAGGCGCTCAAAGGAAAAACAATTGCCGAAGCCAAGCAACTCTTTGACAAGGTGCATCAGATGCTCACAACCGGTACCATGCCGGACTCGGTGGGGAAACTTGGTGTGCTCGCGGGTGTGCACAAGTACCCTGCGCGTGTCAAATGCGCCACACTCGCCTGGCACACGTTGCTCGCAGCAATTGAAGGCAGAGCTGAACCTGTCACAACCGAGTCTGACGAAATTTAGCTGTCCAGCCGAGAGACAATCGAAAAATGCACCGACACGACAAAATGCAACTGCAGCACTGACAAGTCCTATGAACCAAGATCAACCGGTCAACCTAACCCGTGACGTTGAAGCTCTCACACAGTCAACTGGCGAAAAGGTCATGCTCAAGAAAGGCCAACTGGTCAAAATCACAAAATCCAGTCCGCAAGGCTACACCGTGGTAGCCGACGGCCGCACTTTCGACATAGAGACCAAAAACGCCGATGCATTTGGTATCGAAGCCAAGCCGGCCAGTGCCACCCCAGAAGAAATCACACATGCACAGGTTGAAAAACAGGTCTGGGACGCGCTCAAAAACTGTTACGACCCTGAAATCCCGCTCAATATTGTGGAATTGGGGCTGGTTTATGATTGCCAGGTCAATTCGGTCCCAGAGAAAAAAGCATATCGCGTTGATGTGAAAATGACACTTACAGCGCCAGGTTGTCCATTGGCAGGTGTAATTACAGAAACCGTGCGGCACCGTCTGTTGTCCATCCCAAAAATCGTCGAAGCAAACGTCGAGCTTGTATGGGACCCGCCGTGGAACCAGAACATGTTGTCTGATGCAGCCAAATTAAAGTTGGGCCTGCTGTGATTTGGCGTGCAGCAAACTCTGTTGGCACTGCGTGAGAGTCCACAACTACAAATCCGTCCCCCAGAGCACAAGCAAAAACAATGAAACAGAGCGTTGATTGGGCTGCGATTCGACGCGATTTCCCGCTCTTGGACCAGAAGGTCCACGGCAAACCGTTGATCTACTTTGACAACGCCGCAACGAGCCAAAAACCGCGTGTTGTGATCGAGGCGCTTCGGACTTACTACGAGCAGTACAATGCAAATGTGCATCGTGGCATTCACGAGTTGAGTACACGCGCCACAGCAGCTTACGAAGCCGCACGTGCGCGAGTTGCAAAGTTCATCAACGCACGCTCATCGGATGAAATCGTCTTCACGCGCGGAACGACTGAGGCGATCAACCTTGTTGCAGCGAGCTGGGGCGCTTCAAATCTCAAGCCTGGCGACGTCATCCTGCTTACGGAAATGGAACATCACAGCAACATTGTTCCATGGCAGCAAATTGCACAACGTACAGGCGCTCAAGTTGCTTATGTGCCTGTAACAGGCGACGACGGTCTGCTGGACCTGAGCAAACTGGATTCGTTGCTTACCCCGCGCGTGAAGCTGTTCGGAATGGTGCATGTGTCAAATTCACTCGGCACGGTGAATCCAGCAGCCGAGTTGTGTGCGCAGGCACGCAAGCGCGGGATAACAACGCTGGTTGACGGTGCACAAAGCGCCGGGCACATGCCGATTGATGTCCAACAGATCGGTTGCGACTTCTTCGCGTTTTCAGGCCACAAAATGTGCGGGCCGACCGGCATAGGCGTGTTGTATGCACGGGCTGAACTGCTTGAAAGGATGCCGCCGTACCAGACCGGGGGTGAAATGATCCTGCGCGTTGAATATCACCATACCGAATTCAAAAAGCCGCCACACAAGTTCGAAGCCGGCACACCCGACATTGCCGGGCCAATCGCACTGCATGCGGCGATGGATTATCTCGACCAAATCGGGCGCCAAAACATCTGGTTGCACGACCAGGCCATCGCAGCTTATGCATACGAACAACTCGCAACAAAAGTCCACGGAATCAGACTGTTCGGGCCGCCGACCGGTCGAGCCGGCCTCGTTAGCTTTGTCATTCCGGGTGTACACGCACACGATGTTGTCACAGTTGCCGACCGCGCCGGTATAGCGCTGCGTGGCGGGCATCATTGTACACAGCCGCTTCTGCACAAGCTCGGTGTCGAAGCAACAACACGCGCAAGCTTTTATTTTTATAACACAGAGCATGAGGTTGACACGTTCGTCGAGGTCATGCGCGAGGTGCAAAAGTTTTTCATGCGCTAAGTTCTGCAGCGCCATAACTCGACAGATAGCTTTCGCTAACGCGCAGCGAATCAATACGAACCCAAAATCGTGACAGTTGACACTGCGAATGTCCCATTGTTGGGCACGCCAAAACTTGGACTCGACCGCTGCGTACGTTCCAAAGCGAATGCGCAGGGGTGAAAAATTACCGCGTCGAACGAATATTGGTCCTTATCCAACTTTTGGCACGGTTGCGGCTTGGTTTGGGACAGAGGAGAAGTGCAAATAACACGCTCGCGCCGGAGGAGTTGTACATGAAATGGGTAACCAGGCTGTGGTTGAAGTTTACCAAGCCGAAAGCGAAGCTTCAGCTTATAGCGAATATTCTCCACCGCCAATCCGCGCATGGGGCAAAAATAATTCGCATCCTGACCTCAGACAATGACCGCGAGGTGCGCCGTGCAGCGATGCTCGCCCTGGTCATGTTCGAGGGTAACAAAGCGCTGCCAACTTTGATTTCCGCCCTTGCAGATGCCGAACCTGAAGTACGGCTTTCTGCAGCAAATGCACTCGCCAAACTGCATGAGCCGCAGGCAATACCTAGCCTTGTCCAAGCACTCGACGATTCCGATCCCAACGTGCGTACTGCTGCTGCACATGCACTCGAGGCGCTTTCGTGGAAGCCACGCACTGAACCTGAAACGATCTCTTTCAGTGTCGCAACCGGCAAATACGATGCCGCAGCCGAGTTCGGCACAGCCGCGCTTGAGCCGTTGATCAAGGCGTTGAAGAATCCGGACTCGCCAAACAGATTCGCCATCCCGGAAGCACTGGGCCAAATCCAGGACACACGCGTCGTGCGAACGTTGATCGAGGCACTCAGAGATTCAAATCAAATGGTCAGACTCAAAGCCGCAGAGGCACTCGGCAAATTCAAAGATGACCAGGCTGTTGGCCCCCTTGTGCGATGTTTGCGCGATGATTTTGCCGGCCTGCGCGCAGCCGCATGCACTTCGCTAGGTAAGCTCGGTGACAAACGTTGTATTGAACGTGTGGCTGAACTGCTCGATGACCCGCAATGGGAAGTGCGCAAAGCCGCAGTCAAAACACTGGCACGGTTGGGCGCAGATAACCTGGTCAACAGGCTCAAACCGTTGCTAGCCGATCCGGATCACGATGTGCGTGAAGCTGTTGTCGAATCACTCGCCAAATGCAATGAAACCAGTGCTCTGCAATGCATCATACTTGCTCTGGCTGATGTACATGATTCGGTACGCCGAACCGCAGAACGCGTCATTAAGTCACTCAACCCGCAGTGGTGGCTGACCCAAGCCGCCCGAAACGCAGTGCCCGAACTCGAGAAAGCCAAAAAAGACCGCGATTACTGGAAACGCCAGGCTGCCATTCGTGTTTTACAAAAAATTACTGAGGCAACCGAGGCCGAAACCGAGCTTGTAACAAGCGCGAAAAAAACTGTCACGCACCCAAACGGCCACGAGCTCGTCGAGGCGTTGGATGAATTGCTGAAAGACCCCGACCGCGACCTGCGTCTGGCAGGCGCAGAAGTCCTCAGCCGATTGGCCAACCAGTCGGTCTCAAGCTCGCTTCAAGCATTGTTGCAAGACCCCGATCAGTGGGTTCGTTCTGCAGCGACACAAGCACTGGAAAAGCTCAGCGCACGCTGAACCATCCTGTGCGAAGCGTGGTTTGACACCGCTTTGATGCGGCCCGGTGAGTTTGCCAACGGCAAATAGTTTACTCTTGCATCGGCGCAACCTGCAGTTAAGCTTAGTTTCGCCTGTTGGCGGGGTAGCCAAGTGGTAAGGCAGGGGTCTGCAAAACCCTTATGCGTCGGTTCGATTCCGACCCCCGCCTCCAAATTCTTTCCGTTACAATCGAGTCTACCAACCGCGTACCTACATCATACGCCGCTGAAGGCCGCAAAACCGCCGTCAACAGGAATAACTGTCCCGGTCACAAACCCAGACGCATCGTCTGATACAAGCCACAGCAGCGTCCCAACCAAATCCTCCGGCACGCCGAATCTGCCCATTGGTGTGTGGGCTAAAATTGTCTGACCACGGGGTGTGAGCGACCCATCCGGTTTCGTCAGAAGAGCGCGGTTCTGGTCAGTGATGAAAAATCCCGGCGCAATTGCGTTTACGCGAATGCCCACCCTTGAAAAATGCACCGCCAACCATTGTGTAAAATTACTCACAGCAGCTTTCGCCGCGCTGTAAGCGGGTATCTTTGTCAACGGCCTGAACGAGTTCATCGAGGAAATGTTGATGACCACACCGCGCCCCTTTTGCGCCATGTCGCGCGTGAACACCTGCGTGGGCAAAAGCGTCCCGAGAAAATTGAGATTAAACACGAACTGAATGCCTTCGGGCGTCAGGTCGTAAAAGGTGACGATATCCTTGGCTGCACCTGCAAGGTCTTCCGGCCGGAGATATTCGTTTGACGTTGTACCTTTTGGATGGTTACCGCCGGCGCCGTTAATGAGAATGTCAACCTGGCCAAGCTCATTTTTAACAACCTCATTTGCAGCTTCCAGATTCGCACGCTCCAGCACATTACAGGCAACGCCAATGGCTGTTCCGCCTTCAGCACGAATCTGCGCTGCAACAGTTTCAGCAGCGTCCTGTCGCATATCCGCCACTGCAACTTTTGCGCCGCAGGCTGCCAGAGCACGCGACATTGTGCTGCAAAGCACGCCGCCACCACCTGTCACAAGTGCAACCTTGCCCGATAAGTCAACTTTGAATGGTAAGTTCATGTCTTTTCCTCCGATTTGATTACGAACCTAACACTGGTGATTCCCTCACTTTTCGATTCTTGCGTAAATCAGTTTTTGAACCGGTCGCGCCACGCCCATAAACCCAGCGCTGGATTGGATATGTAAAAGACCCGTTCACCGTCCGGCAGTACATTCCAACCGTCTTTCAGGTTCGCAGGGTTGTAGCGCTGGAGCATCGGCCCAAGCTCTGCGTATTTGTAGTTGACACTTTCGATTTCCTGCCGTGTCAAATGGCCCGGACAATACGTGATATTGAACCGCCCCTCGGACGAGCCATGGATCAAATGCGCCGCTGCACTGAGGTTCGCACGCAGGTCAGCATTCTCTTCCACTGCAGCAAGCGTTGCAGGTGTGCCGCGATACCCGTACTTGCGGATCAGCCGATCTATCTCGGCGTCTTCACCGAACTCTTTCAAGCCCGGCGCAAGCACAATCAATTCGCCGCCGTCTGCCATTGCCATGCGCGTGCGGTAGATGCTCTTGTTCCCGAGCCATGTGCTCTTGTACTCGGCAGGGTCAAGATAAACAACCGCCTTCTCGAGCGGTTCATCGAGCATCTCGAAGTTTACCTGCAACGACAACGCCGCAGCTTTCTCGAACACGGAAATGTCGTCTCCAATGTACAGCCCGCGCACGCACAGGGTACCGTCTGATTTGCGCCCAACTACCGTGTGCACATACACAATCGGCAGATGCCGCGCGAACCGGTCAGCGGCGTAGTTGAGCACGCGTCGCACCGGTGTATCGGCCCGGCCCATGATACGTTCCATCCCGTACGCTGCGCCAATGAAATGGCTCTTGTTAATGCCATCTGCACCGCCTGTGCCGACAAAGATATTTTTGTTGTAGCTTGCCATGCCAATGACCTCGTGCGGCACAACCTGCCCGATCGAGAGAATCAAGTCGTGTCCACCGGACCAAATCAAGTTCGACACTTGCGCAGGCCACGAAAAATCAACTGCACCTTCTGACACCTGCCTTACAAATTCAGCCGGTACCTCACCAATTGTGGTCACACCCGTACGCCAGTTGTGCACGCGAAACAGCTCAGGTGGTACACCGGCAAACATCTCGGCAATCTGCGCCTGTGTCATTGGTGAATGCGTACCCAGTGCTGGTAACACATCCGTGAGCCGCGAACCGTAAAACTCATACGCAAACCGGGTCAGCACGCCGGCAAACGAATGCGCGCGGGTGAAGTCCGGCGGCACAACCAACACTCGCCGCCGTTGGCCGAGGTGTTCGAGTGCAGCAAATAACCCCGCGCGCAACTCGGCCCGCGTTAACTCGTCACTTGAGCCGCCACGTTCAAAATACAGCATACGATCACCGGCCTTATTTGTACCCCGCAACAACCGACTTTTCAATCTCAACCCGAAATTTTTTTGAAGACAAGCATGTGCAAATCATGCAAACTATGGCCGCTCAACGCGCCCAATAAATGGTGCTACGAGCAATTTACACAGAGGCGTTTGCATAATGACACTTAACTGAACAACCAAACTTGCATGACAATGAAATACGGTCTGAACATACCAGAAAAAGGCGCATTGGACCTTGTCTCACTTGGTGCATTGGTGCACAGGCTCGACCCTGGCGTGGTGCCTTTCCGCAAAGCTACCGAATGCAAAATCCACGTCAGTGGTGGCGAGTACAATGTTGCGGCAAACCTTGCGGACTGTTTCCGCCTGCGAACCGGTGTAGTGACTGCAATTGTTGACTACCCCATTGGCCACTTGATCGAAGAACGTGTTCGCGCCATGGGCGTAAAATTGATCGCTAAACGGTTCAAGCACAACGGCGTTAACGGACCGAACCACGCTATCGTGTACAGCGACCGCGGCTTTGGCGTGCGCCCGCCGGTTGTGTTTTACAACCGCAGCAATGAAGCAGGTGCACTGCTGAAACCGGGCGATTTTAACTGGGACGAAGTGTTTGCCGGTGGTGTGCGCTGGTTCCACAGCGGCGGCATTTTCGCTGCGCTTTCTGAAACCACAGGTCAGTTAATAATCGAAGCCATGCAAGCCGCCAAAAAACAGGGTGCAGTACTGTCGTTTGACCTGAACTTCAGACAAAAACTCTGGGACGTTTGGGGCGGCCAGGAAAAGGCACAGTCTGTGATGCGCCAGATTGTGAGGCTTGTTGATGTGTTGGTCGGTAACGAGGAAGACCTACAAAAAGGACTCGGCCTGAAAGGGCCGGACGTGGCAGCAGCAAGCTCACTTGACCCGAGCGCATTTGTGGCCATGATGGAACAGGTCGCAAGAGAGTATCCAAATGTTAAGGTTGTCGCCACAACACTGCGCGAGGTGCTTTCGGCTAACCGGCACCGCTGGAGCGCCGTCGCGTGGATAAACGGCAAGGTGTACAACGCACCTACATGCGAGCTGGACGTGTACGATCGAGTCGGTGGCGGCGACGGGTTCGCTGCCGGTCTGTTCTACGGCATGCTTACTGGTGAGGAACCCGAACAAGCCCTTCGGCTCGGCTGGGCCCACGGTGCACTGCTCACTACGTTCCCAGGCGACACGACTATGGCAACACTCGATCAGGTCCGCGCATTTGCCAAGGGCGGTTCGGCTCGGATACAACGCTAGGGGTGTACAGCAGCATATCGGCCTGATTTTGCACAAACTGGCACGAGGCACAGAACCCAGCACTGCAAATAGTTCCAATGTGGCGGCGCGCATCGGGTGCGCGCCGCCAACCAATTCTGCTGAGCCGACCAAAATAGGCAGGGCGAGCAGTCCACTGCACACCGAGAAAGCCACGCAGATAGGCACATCTGGCCTTGGCAGAATCGCCTGCATCTAGCATGCGCAACGAGTGCATACTTTCATCCCAGCGCATTTCGCGACTCTAAATGTATCGCACATTTCTGGCTGAGCCTGTCTCATAAGCCGGGCCAGCCTTCTCTGACACCACGATCTGGACCCGCACCATTACAGCAAAAACATTGGTTGGGTTTTGACGTTCGTCAGACCGAACTCTTTCGCCCATTGGACAGCTTCTGCGTATTCATCCCGTGTGAGCCGTCGGTTTATTTCGGGATACTCGTGCGCCTTGTAAGTTGGGCGGTACTGCGACATGAGATTCAGGTAAGTGTCCTTGGGCAGGTTCTCCCCAATCCATTTGAGCACGTCGCGTGTGCCGGCTACACGATTCGGCATGACAAGATGCCGGATCATCAGGCCACGCCTGACCAGACCACCAGAATCAGGTTTGGCTGTACCGACCTGCCTGTACATTTCCAAAAGTGCTTGCTGTGTGATTTTGGGATAATCGCGCAGACCCGAGTATTTCAGCCCCGCCGCAGGGTCGCCCCATTTATGGTCAGGCAGGTAAATGTCAACTGCTCCATCGAGCAGTTTCAGCACCTCGAGGCTTTCCCAGCCGCACGTGTTATAGACCAATGGCAACCGCAAGCCGCGCTCGGCTGCGATGTCCAATGCACGCAATATATGCGCCGAGAAATGCGTTGGAGTCACAACGTTGATGTTTGCGCAGCCTGATCCCTGCAACTCGAGCATCATATTCGCCAAATCGTTGATGCTCACGACCGGGCAATCCGATGTCTGGCTAATCTGCCAATTGATGCAAAACACACAGCGCGACGTGCAGCCGCAAAAGAAAATTGTGCCTGAGCCACCCCGACCAACTAGCTCAGGTTCCTCGCCAAAATGCGGATGATGCGAGCTGACCACCAGGTCTGCGTTGGCGCGGCAATGGCCGCGTTCGCCTTCCAATCTGTTTACACCGCACTCACGTGGACAAAGGTCGCATCGCGCCATTCGCGCCCACAAGATGTCGGCACGCCGTTTCAATTCGCCACTCTTATGCAGGGCTAAATATGCCGGCTCAAACCGAGATTCAGTCTCCTTGTCAGACAATGGCGATTTCTCACGACCTGAGCTGCAACCGTTCCCAAACAAAATACCCACAGCCACGGCTGTACAGTCTCTGATGAACACACGCCGCGTTTTGCCGGAGCGAAATTGCATATTGCTTCACGATTCGCCTGTCAAATTTGCTTGGGCCGACGCGAGTGTCAAATGCGACAGGCCCAGGCTTCACCGCGAATTGACATCTGCAGGACTATCTCTGCACCAGGCGACCCGCAAAGTCACCCGAGCTGAATCTCGTGCCTGAGGTCAAGGCAGCCGTTGCACCTCTGCGTCCTGAACGATCAGCGGCTCGCCCTGGTCAATCTTCAACCGAACGTCTTTGAGCTGAACAGCCTTCGCATTACGCACGGTTAGTCCGCGCGGTGCGGCAAGCTCGACGTTCTCGAGTAAGACATCCTCGATTATGCTCTCCGGCAAACCGATTATCACACCGGCAGCACGTACACCGGTACCGCGCACGTCCCGGATCCGAACGTTGCGAATTTTGGGTGTCTCGGGCGTAACAGCTTGTGGGGTGTCCGTATCCGGAATCTTAGGATAATAGCACGTAATCGTGATGGGGTATGGCCGGCAATTGTTCAATGTGATGTTTGTGTACACAATGTTCTCGATTAAACCGCCGCGCCCGCGTGCAGTTTTGATGCGCAGACCGTTTTCGGTACCTTCAAGCAGGCAATTTTTCACCAGCACATTGCGCACACCGCCCACCGTCTCGCTCCCAATTGACATGCCGTGCCCGTGTCGGAACACGCAATTCGCCACGATTATGTCTTCGCACGCAAACTCGCGCCCGGGCATTTTGCGCCCGGATTTGATTGCGACATTGTCATCCCCAACATCAATCACGCAATTGGTGATCACTACGCGCCGGCTCACGCTCGGGTCAATCCCGTCTGTGTTAGGCGATTCATCCGGCGCAAGAATTGTCACACCTTCAATCCAAACGTCCTCGCAGTCGGTCGGCACAAGATGAAAAGAAGGCGCGTTTCGGAGTGTGACACCTTTAATGCGCACGTTTTTGCACCTGGTCAAAATTATCAGGCGCGGCCGAGGTAAGGTGAATCCGGACGTTTTGCGCCGCGCTTCTTCGGCGGGTCCCCACCAAACTTGACCCGCGCCATCAATTGTTCCATTGCCCGTAATCGCAACGTTCGTCAGGTCAACCCCGCTGATTAATGGGACGAAATCGCCGCTGCTTTTTGCCTTTTGCCAGTCACCCGGTTCTTTCATGAAAGCCTGATGGTTTGTTGTGGCTTGCAAGACAGCTCCAGACTCGATCACCAACGTTGTCTGACCACGTAATGAAACAGGCTTGATCAAGTACGTGCCGGGTGGCACACGCACAATGCCACCGCCGGCTTTGCCGCATTCGTCCAACGCCTTTTGGATCGGCTCTGTATCAAATGATTCGCCGTCACCCTTGGCACCAAAATCACGAACATTGAACTCTCTTGCCGGTTGTAGCGCGGCATTTGTGCTTTGTAGATTTGCCGCGCCCGAACAACAAATCGTCAGGCTGATACACAGATACAACACACTGTTCAACGTTTTCATGCGCTGTTACACCTTATTGACTCGGCGTGCAGTCGGAATATTCATCAATGCGGGCGGTGAACTTATGGAAAAATTGTTTGTCACAAGGACCGATAATTCGAACGGGCCGATCGTCCGGCGCGTGACAAGGTCAGTGACGTAATAATTGAAGCTTGCGCGGCCAACAAAGTCTTTCTTCGGCACAAACTTCGCAGTGCAACCATCGTCAAGCAAGCGCACCCTACCGTTTCGCCCGTCGGTCACCCTAAATACAAGCTGAGTACATGGCTGGCCGTTTACTGTCCTAAGGTCAATTTCTGCCGGTACATTGCGCCCGGTTACCGCATGCGGCCCGGCAAGCCAGTTCAGGTAATCCTCGAGGTTGGTGTACCCGTCGCGGTCCGGGTCGCCGTTATTATCCGGTGTGCGCGGGTCCAGACCCAGTGCCACCTCCCAATAATCGGGCATACCGTCGTTGTCGTTGTCTGCTGGGGGATCATCGGATTTTAGTTCCGGCCAGCCACCTACTCGAACTGTGTCATCAATGATCTGGCCTGTCTGAATGTAAACACTGTCGGCGACGCGACGGTCAACCGGGTCACGTCGCCAGGGCATGGCACCCGCCTGAGTCAGCACACGCAACAGCGCAACACTGGCCGGGTCGGTTCTAACCGGTGGCGCTGCGAACGGCTCACGCACTTTCGTGTACGTACCGCCGAACATGTCCCACCCCGTATCCACACCGTCTGCTGACCCGTTTTTGTTCACATCGAATCTGTTCCCGCGCTGGTAAATGCGCGTGCCTAAGCCGCCCGCTTCAAATGCACTTTCGATCCATTTTGTTGACGGCCCGGCGATGAGATAGTTGCAAACGTAATTCAGCTCGACTGCATCAATTGTATCGTCGTAGCCGGATTTGCCGCCCCAGTTGTAAATCACGTTGTTTCGGAAGTCCAAACGTTGAATGTATGTGTTCGAGTACGTTCCAGGACGCGGGTTGCGACTGTTGTTGTGGGCGAACAAGTTGTGATGGAATGTGTTGAATGCATTTGTGCGCGAGCGGATCAGCGAACCGAACCCATGCGGGCCTTTGGCGTGAATCGAGCGGTTCAGTGACTCGCTTATAAAACACCATTGTACCGTCACGTTTTCCGCATGCCCAACCACAGACAGCACCTCGTCCACCGACCATGATGCCGAGCAGTGGTCAACGATGATGTTTCTGCCGCCAATTACATTCAGTGCGTCGTCCTGGACGAGATTGTTCGTGCCGAGCCGACACCGTAAATGCCGCACAATGATGTCATCGGCCTGAATGCTCAATGTGCCGTCCTGAATGCAAATTCCGTCGCCGGGGGCTGTCTGGCCCGCAATGGTCAGCCGTGGCCGGGTCACAATCAGGTTCGACCGAAGTCTAATATTGCCTGAAACCTTGAACAGAATGGTCCGGGGGCCGCTGGCAGTCTCGATTCCGTATCGGAGCGAGCCGGGGCCGTCATCTGCAAGGTTTGTTACGTAATAGACATCGCCGCCACGGCCACCCTGTGCATTTGCCCCAAAACCCTCCGCACCTGGAAAAGCCGGTACAGCAAAACCAGCTCGCGCAACGCCAAATAAAATCAACACGAGCGCAGTCACTACGCGACAGGAGCGAAACCTCGGATTCAGGGCGTACCAAGCCAGTGCACCGGCTGTAACCTTCGCACTCCGCCCGTTCAGACGGCAGGTTGGCATTCGCATACCGATGAAACTTACTTCACTTGAGTTCGAACGGCTCAAATTTGGGTGCCAACAGATGATTAAGCGCAAATGCTATCAAATATGCCGAGGCGCAAATGCCGAACAAAATCGCATAAGCAGTTGTCGGGTCGCCCACAGCCTGATACCGGTCAATCAATCGCCCAGTCAAAATCGGGAATATGAACCCGCCTGCTGCACCGGCTAAACCGCCAATGCCAACAACCGATGCAACTGCTTTCTTGGGGAACATATCCGAGACAGTAGTGAACAGGTTTGCCGACCACGCCTGATGCGCTGCTGCAGCAAGCCCGATCAACAACACAGCAGTCCAGTCCCCAACCTTCGTCGCAGCCAGGATCGGCAGAACGCACAGCGCGAAAATGAACATGCCCGTTTTCCGCGCGCGCGTAACTGTCCACCCCGTTTTTGCCAGGTGCCCGGTTATCCAACCACCAAATATGCTCAACACAGTCACAATAAAATAGATCGTGGTGATGTGAACCCAGCTATGTTTGATGTCCAGATCACGCGTCTTTTTGAAGTAGTCGGGCAGCCAAATCAGGAAAAACCACCAAACCGGGTCGGTAAGAAATTTTGCAACCACAAACGACCATGTCTGCCGGTAACCCAACAGGCTGAGCCAGGGCACCTTCTCGGTCGTCTGACCGGCTTCGTCCTTGTCCGACAGAATATGATCCAGCTCAGCCTTGCTGACGTGCTTGGACTTCTCTGGAACGTTGTAGAGCGGGACCCATAGAAACAGCCATAAAAAGCCTGCTATTCCAGCAAGTACAAACGGTGATTGCCAGCCGAACTTGAATGCAAGCCACGGCACAATCGCCGGCGCAAGCAATGCACCTGCGTTCGTCCCGGCGTTGAATATGCTTGTCGCAAATGCACGTTCACGTTTCGGGAACCAAAGCGCAACGGCTTTGATCGCAGAGGGAAAATTACCTGCCTCGGCTGCACCCAGACCACCGCGCGCGGCCACAAACCCCCATACGCCCCGGCAAAATGCATGTGCAATTGCGGCCACGCTCCAAGCCGCAATCGAGACGGCATACCCAATCTTGGTGCCGAACCTGTCGATGAACCAACCAAACCATAAAAACGAGATCCCGTAAGCCAACTGAAACGCCGCGTTAACCCAGCCAAATTGTTCGTTTGTCCAGCCGATCTCTTTATCCAGTATTTCCTTGAGCAACGACAATATCTGGCGGTCAATGTAGTTGATCGTGGTCGCAATAAACAACAACGCACACACAACCCAGCGGTACCCCCAGATCACATCTCGAGTCGTCCGGCCAACGCTACTTGACTCCTGCGGTTTTGTTTCCATACCAGTTCAACGTTTAATCTTCAGCTCGCTACGCGATTCCTTCCGGGTCTGGCTGCAGTGTCCTTTGGACTCGGGCACAGCCGTTAACCCAGGAAAATTTAGGTGCTCAAAAGCATTGCGGTAGCAAATGTTGCGCACCATGCCACCTACCAAATCGAAGTCGCGCGGCAGCAACCCGTTTTCCATGTCTTGCCCCACCAAGTTGCACAACACACGCCTGAAATACTCGTGCCGCGGGAACGACATGAACGAACGTGAGTCGGTTACCATGCCAACAAAACGCGAGAGCAAGCCGAGGTTTGAGAGCGCGTTCATCTGCCATTCCATCCCCTCTTTCTGATCGAGGAACCACCAACCCGAGCCGAACTGAATTTTGCCCGGGACAGTGCCATCCTGAAAATTGCCCAGCATCGTGCCGAACACGTAATTGTCGGCAGGGTTAAGATTGTAAATTATGGTCTTCGGGAGTGCATTCTGCTGATCGAGCCTGTCCAGAAATGCCGCCAACGCAGCCGCTTGCGGCCAGTCGCCAATCGAGTCGAACCCGGTGTCCGGACCGAGCATGTTGAACATCCGCGTGTTGTTGTTCCGCATTGCCCCCAAGTGAAGTTGCATTACCCAACCCCTGCGTGCGTTAAGTTGACCGAAAAATTCCATCATAAACGAGGCGAACTGGGCGTGCTCGCCAGGCGAGACCTGCTCGCCACGTCGCGCCTTGTCGAAAATCGCTGCTGCAACTTTCTCCGAACAAAAATCCGCAAAACAATGGTTCAGCCCGTGATCGGACAGCCGGCAACCTTGCAAATGGAAAAACTCATGCCGTTTGTCCAGTGCCGCAAGGAATGCACTAAAATTGTTAATTTCCACACCGGCTGCCTCCGCAAGCCGGTCAACCCATTGACTAAACAGTGCAGGCCGGTCAACCGTAAGCGCCTTGTCCGGCCTGAAAGCCGGTACCATGCGTGTTGGATGCCCCTGCGCAGCAAAAGCACGGTGCGCCTCAAGGCTGTCAGCAGGATCGTCAGTTGTGCAAACCGCCTTAACATTGAATTTCTTCAAGATGCCTTGCGTAGTCAGCTCGGGTCTTGCGAGCTTTGCATTTGCCTTTTTCCAGATTCGGTCGGCGCTCGTTTCATCCAACAGCTCGTCTATCCCGAAGTACCGTTTCAACTCCAAGTGCGTCCAGTGGTAAAGCGGATTTCGCAATGTGTAGGGAACAGTCCGCGCCCAAGCCATGAACTTCTCGAACGGCGAGGCGTCCCCGGTGCAAAACCGTTCAGGTACACCGTTCGACCGCATTGCACGCCACTTGTAATGATCGCCCTCGAGCCATATCTCGAACAGGTTGTTGAACTGCCTGTTACGCGCAATGTCGTTCGGTGGTAGATGACAGTGAAAATCAAAAATTGGCTCTGCCTCGGCGTACTCGTGGTACAACCGCCGCGCTGCACGCGTTGTCAACAAAAAATCTTCTGTGATGAACTTCATTGCGTGTTCCAAATGCACTCTGTTTTGGCCTGTGCAAAACCAGCTTGTGCAACTTCACAACCATGCAATACGACCACCCGCAACAGGCCATCAATGTATTCTGCAGTCTGCACTGTCCAAATGCATAAACCGTAACTAACGAATTTGTGACAAGTTACAAGCCGACTCTACCTTGTAAAGCCTCTTCAGCACCAAAAACCAGTGCACAATTTTCAAGCCAATTTGCAAAAATTTTGATTCTCGCCACGCCTGCGCCTGTGTACCCTACGGCGCTCTTGAAATGGTGAAACTCGGAAAATACTCGATTGGCGTCGGCGACAGGTTCGGCCAGCAGGCCAAAGCTCAATTGCAAGCTTGCATACAAGCTGCCGAACATCGAGTCGAGCTTGTCCCGGTCTGGAACAAGTCAAATCGTGAACACCAAATCATCGGGTCTGACCCGGCCGGAGTTTACAACGCAGCAGCCACAGCGGTCAAAGTTCTCGGCTGGACAAAACCGTGGCATGTTGACGCAGACCACATCAACCTGCAAACAGTTGACAGGTTTATCCCATGGTCGGACTTCTTCACCATTGACGTCGCAGACTGGATAGGTAAACACACATCGTCAGACCAGGTAGAAAACTTCGTAAAGCAACACACCGAGTTAACCGGCAAAATCGAGGTACCCGGCCTGGATCGGGAAATCCACATCACCGAAACAGACCTGCGTCGTATCGCGACAAAGTACCTGGCTGCAGTGCGCATGGCAGGTGAAATCTACCGGTACATCGCGAAAAACAAGGGTGAAGGTACCTTCATCACAGAAGTCTCGATGGACGAAACCGATACACCACAAACGCCACCTGAATTACTCGCGATCTTGGCGGCTGTTGCAGACGAGAAAATCCCAATTCAAACCATCGCACCAAAGTTCACCGGCCGCTTTAACAAAGGGGTTGACTACGTCGGCAACCTTGCTCAGTTCGAAAAAGAGTTTAACGACGATCTGTGCGTCATCAGGTTCGCAGTTAAACAATACGGTCTGCCGGATAACCTCAAGCTTAGCGTGCACTCCGGCAGCGACAAGTTTTCGTTGTACCCGATCATAAACAAAGCAATTCACAAGCATGACGCCGGACTCCACCTTAAAACCGCCGGCACAACCTGGCTCGAAGAAGTCATAGGTCTGGCTGAAGCAGGTGGAGCAGGCCTCGCACTGGCCAAGGAAATTTACGCCGAAGCACTCGAACATATTGACGAGCTGTGTAAGCCGTATGCAACCGTGATTGACATTGACAAAAGCAAATTGCCCGACGCGGCAACGGTATCAAAGTGGAGCTCAGCACAGTTTGTTGCCGCACTCCGGCACGACCCGACGTGCAAAGAGTTTAACCCTCACTTGCGCCAATTATTGCACGTGGGTTACAAAATGGCAGCCAAACAGGGCGAACGTTACCTAAAAACTGTGCGCGACTGCGAGGCTACAATCTCGCGCAATGTCACCTACAACCTCTTCGAGCGGCATATAAAACCGATCTTTCTCAGATGACGAGCGCATAAAAATCATCGCCGAACAGCCCGCACGCACGCCAAGGTCAATTTTGGGTGTGAGCCTCGCCTCTCCTGGTCCGGCAGCACGAAAACGCGAAATGTGCTCAAGGAATCTTCCGTACCGATTGCGTGAGTTCACCGCCCAAAGCCCAATTTCATAAGTGAATCTTTCAACCGCCCGGACCGCCATCCCATAAACCGGACTTAAACCAAGCGCGCTAACGACCGAAGTTGGTGAATATGCATGATTGACCGGGCCTTCCCTGGCTGAAAAAATTTGAGTTGAATGTGCCGAACACAATAATTAACCCAAAACGCCATGGCAACACTTAACATTAAACCTGCTGGCTCGTGTGAATTTGACCTGGTTGCACTCGGTGAGGTCATGCTGCGGCTTGACCCGGGCGAAGAACGCATACGGTGCGCGCGGTGGTTCCGCGTATGGGAAGGTGGCGGCGAATACAACGTCGCACGCGGTCTGCGCCGCTGTTTTGGCATGCGCACAGCCGTCTGCACTGCATTCGCAGAGAACGATGTTGGCCGGTTGCTCGAAGACCTCATTTTGCAGGGCGGTGTTGATACGCGGTTTATCAAGTGGGTGCCGTTTGATGGCGTGGGCCGTACCGTGCGTAACGGCTTGAACTTTACCGAACGCGGCTTCGGTGTGCGAGCCGCACTTGGTGTATCAGACCGCGGCAACTCGGCTGCAAGCCAGCTTAAACCGGGCGATTTCGACTGGGATTACATCTTCGGCAAGCTCGGTGCCCGCTGGTTCCATACCGGAGGCATTTTTGCCGCACTGAGCGACACAACGCCAAAGCTCGCAATCGAGGCCGTCCAAAAAGCCAAACAATACGGTACAGTCGTCTCGTATGACCTGAACTATCGGCCAAGCCTGTGGAAATCAATCGGCGGCCAAAAACGTGCACAGGAGGTCAACCGCGAAATCGCCAAATACGTGGATGTGATGATCGGCAACGAAGAAGATTTTACTGCGTGCCTCGGATTCAAGGTTGAGGTTGACGAAAACCTGCTCGAGCTGGACGTATCGGCATTCAAGAAAATGATCGAAACCGCAGTCAGGGAATACCCGAACTTCAATGTCGTGGCCACAACGTTGCGTGCGGCAAAAACCGCCACACGCAACGATTGGGCAGCTATCTGTTGGATGAACGGCCAGTTCTACGAAAGCCGGAAATATCCTGACTTGGAAATCCTGGACCGGGTTGGGGGTGGCGATAGTTTCGCCAGCGGCCTTATTTACGGGCTGATGACAACCGGTAATCCACAGCTTGCGGTTGATTACGGCGCGGCACATGGCGCACTAGCAATGACCACACCAGGCGATACTTCAATGGCCAGCAAAGACGAAGTCGAAAAACTCATGAAAGGCGCCAGCGCACGCGTCCAAAGGTAAACGAACCATTAAAGCCCCCAGCGCCAACCGGCACGGCCATTTTAAGTGTGGGTTAAACAGTGGCCCTAAGGTGCCGTTCACAGCGTATCTGCTTTGGGCGCGTCAGGAAATGCGATGAAAATCCCAAGTTACTTCCCCGGACCTGTTCCCAAGCCAGCCGTGCCTGACAAGTACGACCTTTTGACAACGCGTTCCTTGGTGCTAGGTTAGTGCCAAAACCAAACCACGGACTGACATATGAACTACACACCAAAAGATTACTCGGCGTTGCTCGGCATGCCGGGCTTCAGTGATACGCTGCTCAAAAATCACTTCACCCTATACCAAGGGTACGTCAACAATACAAACAAACTCATCGAGGCACTCGACGCGCTTGCCAAGGAAGGTAAGACCGCCACACCCGAATTCGCCGAAGTAAAACGGCGCTTGGGCTGGGAATTCAACGGCATGCGGTTGCATGAGTACTACTTCGAAAATCTTGGCGGTGACGGTCACCTGGACCCCTCCGGCCGGCTCGCCAAAGCTATCTCAGCTCAATTCGGCAGCGTTGACGTATGGCTGAAAGAGTTCAAAGCAACAGGCGCAATGCGCGGCATTGGTTGGGTTGTCCTTTATCAAGACCTAACCAACGGCAAACTAATCAACTTCTGGATCAACGAACACGACGTCGGGCACCCAAGCGGTTGCAACCCGATCCTCATAATGGACGTGTTCGAACACGCGTTCATGATAGACTACGGCCTTAAACGCGCAGACTACATCGAAGCATTCTTTCGGAACGTCAAGTGGCCTGCAGTCGAGGCGCGACTCAAATAACGCTGCCTACTAAAATTTCACAACCAAACGCGATACACCCGCGAATTGTGTTAACACACATCAACCAAGCGGAGGATAGTCATATGCACACAATGACACATGAATTCCTCAAATCAGCGTTTGCAGGCGAAAGCCAGGCACACATGAAATACATCCTGTTCGCAGACAAAGCCGAACAAGAGGGGTATCACAACATTGCCCGCCTGTTTCGCGCCATTGCATATGCCGAACAAGTCCACGCATTTAATCATCTCGATGCGCTCGGCGGCATTGGCGACACCGTGACGAACCTCCAAACTGGCGTTCAGGGTGAAACTTACGAGGTTGAAGAAATGTATCCTGCTTACAAGGCGGTAGCTGAACTGCAGGAAGAGAAAAAGGCTGTCCGCTCGATGGGCTGGGCGCTCGAAGCCGAAAAAATCCACGCCGAACTTTACAAGTCAGCAAAGACACAGGCTGCTGCAGGTAAAGACATCCAGTTGGGTACAGTGTACATTTGCCCACTTTGCGGTTACACGACCGTTGACCAGGTACCAGATAAATGCCCGCTCTGTAATGTCCCAGGCAAGAAATTCAGAAAGTTTTAACCCGACGGCATCTTAATGGATGCCGAAACATTGCAGATTTTGAACAACAATTGCCTTGCGCCGGTTTTGTGTTCCAACCAGCAAAGCCGGTTGCGTGTCCGTCGCATGTTCAATCTTGTGGCAAGGCTTGCAGCTTTTCAAAACCCAGCCAAACCGCTGCCATCCAGCGGACCCACCGCATCTTGACGGATTAAAAAGCATCAAACACCTGGCAGACCGCGCTGTGCAGCGTTTGTCGCGCTAACAGTCAAAGCATCATGACCTTGTGGCTCGAGGCTATCGGCGCATTGCTGGTCGGCTCGATCGGGGTGGCCATCGGCAAATGGTTTATGCGACGTAAGGACTGGAAATAGTTGCTGGGCTATTTCATCCCGCTCGGCGCCATTGGCGTGATTGCACTTGCGGCGCATTTCCCAAAAGTCGGGCTGGCACCGCCAATCTGTCGGATGACACTTAGGCGCGGAAAATTCGCGTTTATCGGTCTTGTTTCTGCGGTTGTGCTTGCGACACCTGCATTTCGATTGCCGCGTAGGCGTGACCGGAATGCTGTCATGGCGCTTATTACAACCATTGTGTTGGGTCTGGCAGTGTGGCCGTCGCAGCAGCGGCACTGGTTCAGGGTCAGCTAAGGTCGTTGCCTACACGAGTTGACCCGGACGGTGTATGTCTGCAAAACACGCCTTACACATGCGGCCCAGCCGCAGCGGTCACGGTGTTGCACAGGTTAGGGTTGCCGGCCGATGAAAGTGAACTCGCCCTGCTTGCCTTCACAAGCCCGGCCATCGGAACCGCGCCCGACATACTCGCCTAAACATTGCGGAAACGATACGCCGCTGATGGTTTAGTTCTGTCGCTCAGGTCGTTCAGGAACATCGAGGAACTCCGTTACGCCAGACAGACACTGGTGATGGTAAAGTTTGGTCTCTTGATTGACCACTATGTGACCGTGCTTGAAGTCACAGAAACGCATGTAATTGTTGGCGATCCACTCACCAGCTTGACGAAACTCTCGAGGGAAGAATTTGACAGACGCTGGCGGCGAATCGGCATTGTGCTCAGTCGCACTGAGCCAAAGGCGCAATGACTGAAGAGCCGGAAATTTCATGTTTGGTTATTCTGCCTTCAGAAGCTTAGACTATTGCCATGAAAGTGTTCCTCACAGGCGGGACCGGGTTTGTCGGACGCGAAATTCTGCATCAACTGCACACAGCAAACCACAATATCCGGCTCCTCGCGCGCAACCCGGGTTCAGCGGCCCTGCGCGAATTGCGTGCGCGATACAACGTCGAACCCGTCGCGGGGGACGTGACCGATGCACAATCGCTTTCAGGCGCGCTCACCGGGTGCGATGCGGTTATTCATTTGGTTGGGATTATTAGTGAGGTGGGCAATCAGACATTCGAAAACATTCACGTGCGCGGTACAGAAAACGTGGTGCGCGCAGCTCAGACCACGGGCATCCGACGCTACCTGCACATGAGCGCGCTTGGCACGCAGCTAAATGCACGCGCGCGGTATCATCAATCCAAATGGGCTGCCGAACAGCTCGTATGCAACAGCGGGTTGGACTGGACGATTTTCAGGCCTTCAATCATTTACGGTCCCGGCGATCAATTTGTGAACATGTACCTGGACATGGCGCGGTTCAGCCCTGTGTTACCGGTAATTGGTGGGCACAAGACTAAGTTCCAGCCTGTTGCCGTTCAAGACGTTGCAACATGTTTTGTCAAAGCCCTAACCGAACCGCGTGCGATCGGCCGGACATTTGACCTTTGCGGGCCAGACACGTTCACTCTGGAAGAGATTTTACGAACTGCACTTGCTGTTACAGGCCGGCGACGGTTGATAGTCAGAATTCCATATGCACTGGCACGGATGCAGGCTGCATTGTTTGAATTCATTTATCCGCGCATGTTTGGCAAGGCACCGCCGCTAAACCGGGACCAGTTGCTCATGCTGCAGCAAGACAACGTGGGCAATCCGCAAGATGCAATTGAAATTCTGGGTCTAAAACCGCGTCGTTTCGCTGAGGAACTTACAGCTTACCTGTCATCTGCAAAGCCGTGCTGAACCGAGCGCATCTGGGATACGTAACGCGTTAAAGCGTTGAAGCGATAATTGGGAGGCGATGCCTCCCTGTGGGGGGCCGAGTGGCTCGCTGTGCTTCCCACGCACACAGGCGGTATGCAGGCTGCGGACCTGGAAGTCTGCGCGACATAAAACACGTGAAATATTCAGGTTAGAATGCTTTGCTTCGTCAAAACCCGATCAAAATCGGGTAGGGCTCGCAGTCCGCTGCCCGCCCGGACGTTTCCGGGTGCACTGAAGGCGGCGCGCATCCCGTACACGCGGGATGCGCCCTATCTACTCTTTTGCGTAACCACGCTCGTAACAGCGCGGAAAACCAAATCCAAGCCGAAAGACTAGGTTTTCACGAGCAACTCCGGCGCGCAGTGGACTGCGCGCACTACTGACTCTCTGCGCCCTTGGGCAGATTTGGAGCGCGGCCATCTTGGCCGCAGCTCTTCTGCGACCTGAACGGTCGCGCGCCGTTTCGTCGAAATCTGATCTCAGGTAGGGCGGGCAGTCCTCTGCCCGCCGAACGTGTTCGGGTGTACGCATGGCGGCGCGCAGTGGACTGCGCGCCCTACCTTACTCTCTACGCCTCTGCTGTGAAGGATTGGAGGAGAAGTTTTTGGAGCGCGGTGCTCCAGCACCGCTTTCGGTTCGATTGATTCACGACTTCCGCGTCGTCCAAAGTTTGGCATAGCCCGAGCGCACACAGCAGCCGGTTTGGATAAAGCTTTACCCTCGAACACACCGCGCCTTACTGCGCCTCAGAGCGGCGCGCGCCACTCAACAGCTTTTGTAGCGGCGTTCTGCGAACGCCGTCCGTTTTTCCACAGCACGGGTGCAACCAAGACAGTCCCGCAAATGTGGGACAAAAAAACCCGGCGGTCACAGGACCACCGCTACAGCATGCAGATGCTCGTAGCCGCGCCCGTAAGGGCGCGGACGGTAGAATTGCGGCTGAGAAGCTGGGTTTGCACAACCCACACCGGCGCGCAGTGGACTGCGCGCCATACCTTACTCTCTACGCCTCTGCTGTGAAGGATTGGAGGAGAAGTTTTTGGAGCGCGGTGCTCCAGCACCGCTTTCGGTTCGATTGATTCACGACTTCCGCGTCGTCCAAAGTTTGGCATAGCCCGAGCGCACACAGCAGCCGGTTTGGATAAAAGCCTTACCCTCGAACACACCGCGCCTTACTGCGCCTCAGAGCGGCGCGCGCCACTCAACAGCTTTTGTAGCGGTGTTCTGCGAACGCCGTCCGTTTTTCCACAGCCGTGGGGTGCAGCAATACAGTCTCGCAAATGTGGGACGAGAAAAAACCCGGCGGTCACAGGACCACCGCTACAGCATGCAGATGCTCGTAGCCGCGCCCGTAAGGGCGCGGAAAACAGGACTCAAACCCAGAAGCTGGCTCTGCATGAACAACCCCGGCGTGCAATGGACTGCGCTCGCTCCCTTGACTCTGCGTCTCGGCGCCTCTGGGGTAAACAAGAAGTAGTTGCAGGTACGACTTCCATTGTCGCCCCCCACATTTTTGCGGAATATGGGAAAAGCGCTTGCGCCTGCCGATAAGACGCCCGCAGCACACCCGATTTTAGTAACAAAACACGGCTTCTGGGTCTCCGCGCCTCGGCAGTTTAATACGAATAACAAGAGACCGGAAAAACCTGTTATCGGTCGGCATGGACGCCGACCCTACGAGGCAGTCCGAAAAATCGAAAGAAATTCAGGGCGCGCAACCCCCTGGGCGCCGGCACGAGTCAAGGTGAAGCTCGATCCCCCAAAATTAACAGGCTGTTGAAAAAGTCATTTTCGACGCGAAAAACACGCAAAAATCCCAATGTTTTCGGGGTTCGGCTTTCACAAACAGCCCCTTTTTAACAACCTATTCACTCCATTCCAATGTTGGATTGGAGAGTCTCGCTCCATCGAAACCGGTGACACAACCGGCTGCAGCATGTTGCGCAATAGGGGCGACTTAGCGTTTGTTAGACCGCCGATATACAATGCGATGCTTACTCGGCGCCAGAACGGAACGACGTGCATAGCGATGCTACAAAATTTTGGTGGCATTGCCGCAAACGTAGGACTGCCGCTGCATGGTTCCGTGTGAAAAACTGATGTCGGCGGTTTTGTCTTGGTTGGGCAAGAAGCTTGTACGGTTTTGGGGTTGCTGACTGTGGTTTTCGAATCTTTTCATGGGCGTCTCAGCGGTTTGATTTTTTGATCCTTGCGGGGGATGAAGCTGCGTCTCAGGCTGTTTTTCTCGGGTATTTTGTGGTTTGTGACTGATTCGCAAATCTACAGTTTGACAACCGTGCCAAACGCGTCTTTTGGCAAATGTCCCAACATGACGGCGAGAATGCCGTATCGCGTGTGGGGTTTTCGGCTTGGGCTGTTGACTATGCGTGACAGTTGGCAACCGGTGTGGGGATTGGCCCCCACAAAGTGTGAATGGCTTGTGCAGTAGGGAAACCGGGCGGATCAGGTCTCAGTCGGCCCAGAAGTAGTTGGGGATGGTTTATCTGACTCAGCGGCTTTTTCGGACTCGAGGTTATGCTGTGCAGGTTGCGCCGATTGTTCTTGAACAATTTCCGCAGCATTTTGTGGTTGTGGGTTAGTACCAAGCGCAGTTTCTTTCTCAAGCTCGGTCTGGTCGGATGCTGCATCAGCGCTGGTAACAGCCATTTCGGCAGAGAGGTCCGGCTCGGCGCCCGTGTCCACTGTAGTCTGTCCAGTTTGTTCAAATTCCGGTTGTCTGGCGTTTTCCAGTTCAGGCTCGGTGGGCTCCAGTTGGGCCGATGTTTCTGCTGTGGCAATGTATTCGTCTGTTGATGCGCCAGCCTGTTCGAGCTGTTGTTGTGGTTGTTCAGACTGCGCGTGTGTAGGTTGCGGTTTTTGTTTTGGCGGTTTAGGTGCAGGTTTTTTGGCTGTGTCGAGTCTGCCATCAGCAAATTCAATCACGTGGCCCTGGTGAACCAGCCAGTGGAGGTCGGCGATGACCGCGAGTTGTTCAGGAGTATGCTCGGGCGTAGGCTCGGCTTTGGGTGTATCAGTCTGCGTCTGTTGACCGGTATCTGGAGCAATTGGGATAGGTCTGGGGGGTGTAGGTGCCAAAGCCTCGATAAGCTCGCGTCGTGTGCATTTGGGATGTTCATTGATGAACTGGACGATGCGCCGAACACTTTCAGAGACTGGCGTTGTCTCGAGGTCGAGGTAGTGCGGTCGTGCCACCGACACATGTGTGATAGTGCGGTTGACCTTAAAGAACTGCAGCCCGGCTGCTGCAAACCGCTGGCTCAATGCAGTTGCAATTTGCAACGGGAACCGTCGCTGGTGTTCATAAGTGCGGTGGAAAAGCCTACGCAAACCTTTGCACTTGAGCCTGCGCGCCGCTGCGCCGGTAAGCGTGTAAGACTCGACATGTTTAACGAGCGTTGGCAGATGCACCATGCGAAAGTGCGCTTCAACATCCTGCCTGCTTTCCAGGCGCAACGGCTCGGGCACATTCAGACAAACGTACTGTGTTTTCCAACTTTGTTCTTCGATCCATTTTTTGACCACGGCTTCGTCCCGGACGATTTTGATGTGCGACTTAAAAACCTCGAACGGTATGTTTGCGAACCGTTCCTGATGTAGCCTGACAAGCTTGGTTTGGTAATCGTGGTGATTTGGGGGGCCGAGAATCACGCCGCTCAAGCCGCATTTGGCAACGAATGTGTACTTGCCTTTGGGCGGGTCGGCCGGCACTCGTTCGGTTTGGTAAAACAGCCCAAAATGCGCATCCAATGCATACGCTACAACTTCTTCTTCAGACAACCACAGCGTATCGTCCAGGGCACAAACAATCAGCGGTTGGACAACTTGCCCGTCAGCAGTTTTACGGGTTGTGAAAGTGACCGTGTGCCGTTCCGGCCGTTGCAGGATCAATCTTGCAATTTCAAACAGAGGATAAGCGCGACCTGTGACTTTGATCTGGCGCACGATTGATTCGACACACTTTTCTTCCGGTACGAACTCGATGTCAACTTCGGGTAGCGGCTCGGGTTGCGCTTGTGGTCCTGGTTCAGCCGGTTTTGGTTTTGGCACTTCTTTTTCGTGCGGTAAGGTAGGCCGTTTTCTGACCTGGGCAGTGCGTTTGGGTTGATGCTTGAATTTGCGACCTGTTTTTTTGCGCGGTTCTTCTTCGCCTTCGAATTTGGCGAAGTGATCGTGCGTAGACGGTTCCTGCGCCCAAGCAGGCAGGAACAGCTTGCTCAGGTCCAGATCAAGGTCCAGCTCTGTATCTGGCTTGTTATCCATGTTCAAACTCCGAACTCGCACACGCCGATATCCTCAAAGCTGCACCCGGCGGTGTCAATTGAACATGGCCGGATGCCCAGCCGAGCGCAAGTCTGCGCTGCACTCGGCGGTGTCGTTGAATTAACAGCCGGCGATACCGCCGCCATTTTTGGCGGTGCAACCGACTGAATCAATTTTACAGGCTTAGTTTGAGGATTTCCACAACCTGTTTTGCGCCGATTGCCTTGTGTTCACCCAGTTTTTGTCCGCGTGCATCAAATCTGGCGGCAATCTGCTGAAACTTTTCCGGGCCGATGCCGTACTCTGACAGGCGCGTTTTCATGCCGAGCGCCGATCTGAAGAACTCTTCAGTCTGCCGGATTGCGGCTTCGGCCTTATCTTTGGCATTTTTAATGTCCCAGACACGTTCGGCGAGCTGCTCGAGTTTTTTGCGTTTGAGACGTTTTTGGTGCCGCCAAACCGCAGGCAACAACACAACCAACGTTTGCCCGTGGTCAAGCCCGTAAAACGCAGTCAGCTCGTGCCCGATCAAATGCGTGGTCCAATCCTGTGGCACGCCGCAGCCGATCAACCCGTTCAGCGCCAATGTGCTGCACAGTGCAACTGCGGCACGGACGTTGTAATTGCGGGGTTGGCGCAGGGCTTTTGGGCCGTACTCGATCAACGTTCGCGCAATGGCTTCTGCAAACCTATCCTGCACAGGTGCATTGGCGGGGTATGTAAGGTACTGTTCCATCACGTGCACAAATGCATCTGCAATGCCGTTTTGGACCTGACGCCGCGGCAGCGAGTAATGCGTCTCAGGGTCAATGATTGAAAATGTCGGGTAAACCAATGGACTCGAGAAGGCAAGTTTTTCACAGGTTGACTCGCGTGATATGACTGCAAATGGATTGGATTCCGAGCCTGTGGCCGGCAGGGTCAGCACGCAACCGATTGGCAATGCACGGGTTGGCGTGGCGTGTTTTGAAAGGATGTCCCACGGATCACCCGCGTCATAAAACGTCGCCACGGCAATGAATTTTGTACCGTCGAGCACCGAACCACCTCCAACAGCAAGCAGGAACCTGACATGCTCGCGTCTGCACAACTCGACTGCTTTCATGAGCGTTTCATAGCGCGGGTTGGGTTCTATACCGCCGAACTCGAGCAGTGGCCGGCCCTTGAGCGCGCGTACGACCTGCTCGTACACACCGTTGCGTTTGATCGAGCCGCCGCCGTATGTCATCAACACTTTCGATTCTGCGGGGATAAGCTCAGCAACTTTTGCGATTGTGCCCTTGCCGAACACAAGTTTCGTCGGGTTCTGATAAACAAAATTTTCCATAAGTCAGTCGCCGTTTAGTCTTTCAGTTCGACATTGAACACCAAAAAATCGCGCAGTTCAAATGCAAATCAAGTGCCTCGGCCAATTTTTTCCGCCCGCATCGGCCAAGGAACAATTGGGTTGTCTAAAGCAGGCTGCGGCACTGGCAATTTACGGTGTAATTGTCTCCTACGCATGCAGCATTGTCAGGAGCATTTTGAACCTTGTGATTGCCTTGAGTGCATGCGGCGCATTTGCGGGCATCAAGATCAGTTCGCCTGCGCCAAGCCGGTATGGTTTACCTGAAATTGTGATTTCGACTTTGCCTTCGAGCACATGCACAAGTGCGTCAAACGGCGCGGTGTGTTCACTCAGGCCCTGGCCGGCGTCAAACGCAAACACGGTCACGGTGCCGGCACGGCTTCGCAATAGTTCGCGGCTCACGACCGCCGCATGTTGGTATGAAACAAGCCCGGCGGCACTGACAGGCTGAGCGCTGACCAGGCCGGTTCGATCATTCATCGAGTTCATTCGGTCCAAGGTCGTTCATGATTTTCTGCCGGCGCGCACAAACCGTTTTTGTGCCGAAACACCGTGTGCATCGAGTCCTTCGAGTTGAGCGAATTTTTTCACCGCGGGTAATGCACGGCGCAGTGCAGCCCGGTTGTACTGGACGATGCTGGTACGACGCTGGAACTGCTCGACTGAGAGACCGCCAAACGCTGCGCCTGCACCCCCCGTAGGCAGCGTATGGCTGGGGCCGGCAACATAGTCGCCCAGCACGGTTGGCGACCACGGCCCGATAAAAATCGCTCCGGCAGTCAGAATGCGGTCTGCCACAGCGCGTGCGTTGCGCAGCAGCAGTTGGCAATGCTCCGGTGCGAGCCGGTTGGCAACCGTAATTGCGTCTGCGACGGTTTTAACCTGGATGAGCCATGTGTTGGCTTCGAGCACCTGTTCGATAAATTTTCGCCGCGCAAGCCCGGGCAATTGGCGTTTGATCTGGTTTTGCACGGCCGTGCCGAGCCGGGCTGAAGTTGTCACAAGCCAGATTCGTTCTGCGCCGGAGCCATGTTCAGCCTGCGCAAGCATGTCCGCTGCAACAAAAGCCGGCTCAGCGGTGTCGTCCGCAATCACCAGCAACTCGCTTGGTCCGGGCAAAAGATCAACTGCAACCTTGCCGAATACGAGACGTTTTGCGGCAACCACATACGCATTGCCCGGGCCGAAGATTTTTTGCACCGGGCGAATCGTTTCTGTGCCGTACGCCATTGCTGCGATGGCTTGTGCGCCGCCGACCCTGTAAATCTCGGTTGCACCCGAGGTGCGAATTGCAAAAAGAAGCGCAGGATTAATTGTGCCGTCCTTAGCGCATGGTGTGCAGACAACTATCTGGGGGCACCCCGCTACCTTGGCCAACAGAACCGTCATGAGCGCGGTTGACACAAGCGGTGCCGTACCGCCCGGCACGTATATCCCAACACGTTGGTACGGATCGAACTTCTCGCCTACAACCGCGCCGTGTGAATTTTTCATCTGCCAGTTTTTGCGAAGCGATTTTTTTGCGTATGCAGCAATGTTCTGGCCTGCCTCAGCCACCGCATCGCGCAGTGCTTGATCGGCCTTGAGACACGCTGCAAAAAGCTCGGGCTGTGTGACAGCCAGTTGTTCAGGATGCAACTGCACGCCGTCGAACCGCTCGGTCAGTTCGATCAGCGCGGTGTCACCGCGCACTTTAACGTCCTCGATAATTTCGCGCGCACGCGCCTCGACAGCCGGGTCAAACATGCTCGACTGCTCGAGCAGTTCGCGCATGCGCAGCTCGAAGTGCGGATCGGTTTGCCTGATCAATTTCATGCGTGCAGTAGCGTAAGTGACGATGCCAGTAATGTCAAAGCGAGCCGGTTAATACACCGTTTGCCATAACAGTTTTTAGTTTTGTGCACGGCGCTCCGGCGGGGTAAACTCTGCCCCGGGCAAGACAATCAAGTCCGTAAATGCGCAACCCGATCATAGTTGCTTTGGACGTTGCCGTGGCCGCGCAAGCGCTTGGATTGGTAAATCAACTGGCAGGTGTTGTGGCCGGGTTCAAGATCGGCAGCGAACTTTTTACCGCAGCCGGACCTGACATCGTCCGAAAGGTGCGTCAGACCGGCTCGGAGGTGTTTCTTGATTTGAAGTTCCACGACATCCCGAACACGGTTGCACGGGCTGTAGCTGCCGCAACACGGCTGGATGTGCAAATGCTCACCGTACACGCCAGTGGCGGACTCGAAATGATGCGTGCAGCCGAAACCGCTGCGCAACAAACTGCGGCTGAACTGGGCCGACCCGCTCCGGTGGTCTTGGGCGTAACAGTGCTCACGAGCTTGGGCACGGACGACCTGGGTCAGCTCGGGTGTGACACCAACGTGGGTCGGCAGGTTGAACGTTTGGCGCGCCTGGCTGTGCAAGCGGGGCTGCGTGGGCTTGTGTGCTCTGCACTTGAAGTGGTTGCGCTACGCCAGATTTTACCCGAGCATATCAAGCTTGTGACACCGGGCATTCGATTTGGCCAGAGCACACCAGATGACCAGAAACGAACACTATCGCCTCGCGAAGCAATCGAGGCTGGGGCAGACTGGCTTGTGATTGGCCGGCCAATTTATGCCGCGCCAAATCCACGGGCGGCTGCACAGGCAATCGTCGAGTCGCTCCAGTGAAAAGAATGCGAACATGTTGGCGTAAATGCTGGCGCCTGCGCGCCGAAACGCTCCTCAAGTCAGTGGGATTAATCAGACTTGGTGTAGCCGAGTTCATGAAAAACTCAGATGTCGCGGGTTTCGCGCGCTTGGCTGACGCCGGGGAAATCCGACGCTTGGGAAATTGCAGCGACAATTGTTGTGGTGCGGCTTTCCGGCGGCAGTGGTCTTGGCGAAGCGCCGGTTCAGTCGGTCATCGCGAACAAGGTGAGGGCGGGAAACCGCCGTTCTTCTTAATTCCCGGCATGTTCAATACGCGCCCAAACAGCCAACCACGATTTGAACCATGAACGCCAGTTCGAGTTACAAGCCGTTTTCGGGGATGTTTCGGCGGAAAGTGACGGGTGGCAGACGCATCCGGTTACCGGCAAAGTTTGTCTCAGGCCCTATCTGCAGGTTTCGGATGCTCATTGTTCAAAGCCAGTTTTTGCGATTAATCCCCGTGTGCGACTCATCGCAAGCCGCGCCGATGAAAGTACTTGAGACTCAAGTTGACTACGGCGAGGTTGAGGTGCGCAACCGGTATTTGCGCGTTCCGCGCCAGATAACCGGCCAATTGTTCAAGACCGGGCAGGTCGTGGTGCTTGGCATGCTTAACGTAATTGAGATTTTCGATTTGGCGGTCTGGCAACAGAAACAAGCTGCAGCACTGGACAATCTGCACCGGCTCGGTTCATTCCAGTAGATCAGAGTTGATCTGCCCAAGCCGGAAGCTCATGTCCAGGTGCGAACACCGGGGGGGCGGAAAGTTCCAGCACGCACTCCATCTATGCCGGATATTCCATATGTTTTACGCAGCCCAGACTTCCAAGTGTGCGCCTGGCCGGCCCCGGTCTGCGTGCGGACGGACAAGCACACATTCGACTTGGCCCAGGTAGGAATTGCGTCCCACTTATCGCTCCAACACTTCAACGCATTACGCATCCCCGAGGCACTCGACTCGGCGCAGGCAGGTAATACAGCAGGTTTGCTCCCCAACGCCAAGACGCACCACAACGGTTTCACCGCACCAGCACTGCAAGTTTGTGAAATATCCGGGTTAGGCAACGTTTTCGGCGAGCCGCCGAAAACTGCACGCGGGCCGCGTGCGCTACCCATCGCAACTCTACTCCTCAGGTTGCAGTGTTTGACTCTGTTGCGTACCGTCAGCATACGCTGCCGGTACCGCAGTCGCGGGAGCGGCTCGCCCGACATCATCCATACCAAGTTTTCAGACACAGAACAACACGGCACGGTAAAATCAACGCGATCTCAACGGATGTTAGCCCGGATATTTCACGCGTTTTTTGTAACGCAGATTCCCAAGTCTGCCGCCTGCCTGCAGCCTGCCTGCGTGCGGACGCACAAGCACACATTCGACTTGGCCCAGGTAGGAATTGCGTCCCACTTATCGCTCCAACACTTCAACGCATTACGCATCCCCGAGGCACTCGACTCGGCGCAGGCAAGTAATACAGCAGGTTTGTTCCGCACCGGCAGGACGCGCCATAACGGTTACGTCGCGCCCAGCAGTGCAAGTTTGTGAAATACGCATGGTAAGCGTCGTGCTTGGCAAATTTCGAAGCCAAAATTGCATTGGTTCCATGTTTCTGCGAACAGATGGCGTGATGTACCCACGGCCACACAGCGCTCTGGATCCGGAATTGCAACGGTCGGGTCGCACGTAACCACTGGCCTTAGCTGGGCGCAGCTTTCGTTGCGCGTCGAAACGAGACGAAAAATTTTATTTGACAATTTGACAAACCGAGCGAACCTACCTATCGTTCGTTAAGTTTATGTCGGTTCGTGTTGCCAGAGACAGTGTCGCAACGCGCCAGCAAATTCTGCAGGCTGCCCTGAAACGGTTTGCCCAAAAGGGTTACGCCGGTACAACCGTGCGTGACATCGTCAAAGCTGCGCGCGTGACGACGCCTGTGCTTTATTACTATTTCCGCAACAAGGCCGACCTGTACCGTGCATTGGTTGACTGGGCGGCTGAGGAACGGATGCGGCTAATGCGCGAGGCAGCGGCACGTGCAGAGTCGCTGGCGGAACAATTGAAAGAGATTTGTGTTGCATTGTTCGAGTTCGCCAAGGCTAATGTCGAGCTGACGCGGCTTGCATTCGCAACTGCGCTGGCTGCGCCGGGCGAGGTGCCGCCGCAGGCGCACTGTTTCGAGAAAGGCTGGCAAAGCATTCAATTCGTGCAGGAATTGCTTGCGCAGGGTATGAAGACCGGTGAATTAGACCGGCGCTTTGACAGCAGCACACTTGCAATTGGTTTTTGGGGGCTGATCCACATTCAAGTGGTGATGTATTTGTTGCAACCAACACGGCCACTTGACAGGCAAACTGCCGAGGCGGTTGTCGAGCTTTTTTTGCGCGGCGCAGCCTGCGGCATCGGAAAGGGCAGAGGTTAACTTCGAGCAACGGCAGCGAACCAGGCTTTTGACAATGATTCAATCTGACATGGACAAAAAAATGCAATCAAACAGCAGGACAGTATTGACATCACACAAGACGGTTTGTGTGAGAGCGAATTGCTTCACGGCAATTATCGCAGTAGTGGTTTTGTGTGTGTTTTTTGTGGCCGGGTGCGGGCGCAAGCCGACCGGGCTGCCGCAAGGCATGGCGCCTGAAGTCGTGACAATGACGGTTGCACCCGAACGCGTCGAGCTTACAACCGAACTGCCAGGGCGCACTGCGCCGTACTTGATTGCCGAGATACGGCCGCAGGTCAGTGGACTGATTTTGAAACGGCTGTTTGATGAGGGGTCAGACGTCAAGGCCGGTCAGGTGCTCTACCAGATTGACCCGGCGCCATTCCAGGCTGCCTACGACAGTGCAGTTGCGGCATTGGGACGGGCGGAGGCGAATCTGCCCGCTGTCCGCGCGCGTGCTGAGCGGTTCAAACAACTGGTCGCCGAGAAGGCTGTCAGCCAACAGGCCTACGACGACGCTGCTGCGGCGTTGCAACAGGCTGAGGCAGACGTGCAATACTGGAAGGCAACAGTCGAGACAGCACGGATTAACCTGGGTTACACCAAAATTACTGCGCCCATATCAGGTCGGATTGGCCGCTCGAGCGTAACAGATGGCGCAATTGTAACCGCATATCAGCCGGTGCCGCTTGCAACTATTCAGCAGCTTGACCCGATCTATGTTGATGTGCCGCAGTCAACTGCCGAGCTGCTCGGGCTGCAGAAACGGCTCGCAACAGGCAAACTGTCATCTGACCCTGACAGGCAAAATGTTGTCGAGCTTGTTCTTGAAGATGGCACGGTTTATCCACACAAAGGCACGTTCCAGTTCCGCGACGTGTCGGTTGACCCGACGACAGGCTCGGTGATATTGCGAATGGTCTTTCCCAACCCAGACGGTGTTTTGCTGCCGGGCATGTTCGTACGCGCGCGGATTGTCGAGGGGGTTAACAATCGGGCCATTCTTGTTCCACAGGATGTGGTCATGCGAACTTACAAAGGCATGCCGTTTGTGTTGGTGGTTGGCAAGGGCGGCACGGCAGAGATGCGCATGATTGAAGTTGACCGTGCCATCGGCAACAAATGGCTTGTGTCAGCCGGGCTTGAACCTGGCGACCGCGTAATCGTCGAGGGTTTTGTGCGTGTCCGGCCGGGCATGCCGGTGAGAGAAGTGCCGCCGGGTACATTGCAACAGCCGCAAATGCAGCAGCCGGGACCGGGCGCAGTCCCCGCCCAAGGACAATCAAACCGCCCGAGGTAGCCTGAAAACTGACATGAAAGGAACCAGCGCCGTATGATTTCGAGATTTTTCCTTCAGCGACCGGTTTTTGCCTGGGTAATAGCCATTGCCATGATGGTGGCTGGTTTTCTGGCCATTTACAATCTGCCTGTGCAGCAGTACCCGGCAATTGCGCCACCTGCAATTGCCGTTACGGCGATGTACCCGGGCGCATCGGCTGAGACAGTCGAGAACACGATCACACAGGTCATCGAGGACTACATGACCGGGTTGGAGGGTATGATTTACATGTCCTCAAGCAGCGATGCAGGTGGTCAGTGCAGAGTCGAGTTAACGTTCAAGCCTGGGACCGACCCTGACATTGCCTGGGCGAAGGTGCAGAACAAAGTGCAGCTTGCCATGGCGAGCCTGCCGCAGGTTGTGCAGCAGATGGGTGTGCAAGTGATGAAATCAACCCGGAACTTTGCGCTGATCATCGGACTGGTATCAGAAGACCCGAGCATGGACGTGTACGACCTGCGTGATTACTCAGCTTCGGTTATTCAACGTGTTATCGCGCGTGTCCCGGGTGTGGGTGAGACAATGGCATTTGGCGGCAATTACGCAATGCGCATCTGGCTCGACCTGGACAAGCTGACAAGTTACCAGCTCACCATCGAAGACGTTGTCATGGCATTGCGCGCATACAACGTCGAGGTTTCGGCAGGCCAGTTTGGTGGTGGTCCAGCCGTACCGGGTCAGCGGCTGAACGCGGCCATTATCGTGCAGAACATGCTGACCACGCCGGATGAGTTCGAGTCAATCCCGATCCGTATCAAGCCTGACGGCTCGATTATACGGGTCAAAGACGTTGGCCGGGCCGAGCTTGGGACAGAACTTTATGACATCGAGGTTTTCCACAACCGACGCCCGTCTGCCGGTATTGCAGTGCGGCTTGAGCCGGGCGCAAACGCGTTGACAACCGTCAATGCAATCAAACGGAAACTGCGCGAGCTTGAGCCGTACTTTCCGCACGGATTGAAAGTGGTCTATCCGTTTGACACCACGCCGTTCACCCGTGTGGCAATTGAGGAGGTCGTCAAAGCACTGCTGGAAGCTATCCTGCTTGTATTTGTGGTGATGTGGCTGTTCCTAGGCACGGTGCGCGCCACGCTTGTGCCGACGATAACTGTGCCTGTGGTAATTCTGGGCACGTTTGCTGTGATCTGGCTACTGGGCTTTTCGATCAACATGCTCACCATGTTTGCCATGGTGCTCGCGATCGGGTTGCTTGTGGACGATGCGATTGTTGTGGTTGAAAACGTCGAGCGCATCATGACCGAGGAAGGTCTGGCCCCGCACGATGCAGCCGCAAAGTCAATGGACCAGATTGCGCCTGCGCTGGTTGGGATTGGGCTGGTGCTTTCTGCAGTGTTTCTGCCGTCGGCGTTTTTCGGGGGTTCGACAGGCGTGATTTACCGGCAGTTCGCAGCCACAGTGGCGGTGTCAATGTTGCTGTCGGTTGTGGTTGCGTTGGTGCTTGCGCCTGTGTTGTGCGCACAGTTGCTCAAGCCGGTCCAGCGCGGACACGTTGCAGCCGAACAATCACTGAAGCTGTTGCGACCGTTTTTGGTGGGGTTCACCAGCGTGTTTTTCAGGGTACGCGATTTGTACGTGAAATGGCTCGGGCGGGTTTTGAACAAATGGATCCGGTACAGCGTGGTTTATTTGGTGATCGTAGCTGGCCTATGGTTTTTGTTTAAGAACCTGCCGCGTGCGTATCTGCCTGATGAAGACCAGGGCATTCTGATGTGCCAGGTTATCATGCCGCCCAATGCAACGCTGGAGCAAACGCGTAGTTTTTCTACCAAGGTATCAGATTATTTCCTGCAGAATGAATCGCAGGCAGTCGAGTCTGTAATGAACATTGTTGGTATGAGTTTCGCCGGGCGCGGCCAGAACCAGGCAATGGTCTTCATCAAACTCAAGGACTGGAAGGCGCGGCCAGATGCACGCTCCCACGCACAGGCTGTTGCAGCGCGTGCGACAGGTTATTTCATGCGGATGCGCGAGGCGATGGCGTTTGTGTACCTGCCGCCGCCGATCATCGAGTTGGGGAATGCAACCGGGTTCGATATGCAACTGCTTGACCTTGGCGGTGTGGGACATCAGAAGCTCATGGAAGCGAAAAACGCACTGCTACAGATGGCAGCGCAAGACCCGCGCCTGATGCAAGTCCGCATGAACGGTCAGGACGATGTCATGCAGTATCGGGTGGATATTGATTGGGAGAAAACCGGTTCGATGATGCTCCCGATTACCAGTGTGCATAATGCAATTTCGGCTGCAATTGGCAGCGCCTACGTCAACAATTTTGTCAAGGCCGGCCGTGTCAAACGCGTCTTTGTACAGGCTGACGCACCGTACCGGATGGTGCCGGAAAACCTGCAGAAGATCTACGTCAGAAATGCCACCGGTGAGATGGTACCGTTTTCTTCGTTCGCAAGAGGCCGGTGGGATTTTGGTTCGCCATTGTTGCAGCGGTACAACGGGTTTCCAGCAGTGAACATTTGGGGTGGGCCAGCACGCGGGTTCGGCACCACTGACGCAATGAAAGCTATTGAAGAGCTGGCGCGTAAGTTGCCCGAAGGCGTCGGGCACGACTGGACCGGCCTGTCTTATCAGGAACGACTCGCGCATGGGCAGGCGCTGTTGTTGTATGCATTTTCTGTGCTGGCGATTTTCCTGTGTCTGGCGGCGCTGTATGAGAGCTGGACGATCCCAGTTGCCGTATTGTTGGTGTTGCCGCTAGGCTTGATCGGTGGCGCACTAACCAATTTCTTGCGCGGGATGTTCAATGACGTCTATTTCCAGATCGGGTTGTTAACCACCATGGGATTGACCGCCAAAAACGCAATCTTGATCGTGCAGTTTGCAAAGGAAGCAATGGAAAAAGAAGGCAAAGGCCTGTTCGAGGCGACCATTCAGGGTGCAAGACTGAGGTTCCGTCCGATTGTGATGACTTCGCTTGCGTTTGGGTTTGGCGTGCTACCGTTGGCACTGCATACCGGGGCGGCCTCAGGCGCAATGAACGCAATTGGTACGTGCGTGGTCGGCGGCATGATAACAGGCACATTGCTTGCCGTCGTGTTTGCACCGCTGTTTTACACGTTGATCCAGAAGACGTTTGGCAAAGCTAAATCGCCCACAGCGCACCCGGATGCTCTGGACACTTCAATCGGAGGGCAAGGCCATGAATAAATCTTCGCCATTCACAATCGCAGTCGTGCAATTGCAACGGTGGACACACGCATCCAGCGTGTCGGGTACGGCGTCCCGCCGAACCCGCGTAGGGCATCCCGCTGTGCGTGACAACCTGCTGTATCGCCGACTTCAAGTCGGCGAAGCGTCCGAAAATCAATGGCGTTTGGCGGGTTGGAAACCTGCGATACAGCAGATTGGAAGTCTGTGCTACTGCTGGTTCGCACTCGTCACCCTCGCCTTGCTCGTGACCGGCTGCACAATGGCGCCGAAATACGTACGGCCTGCTGCGCCTGTACCTGCTGAATGGCCAACTGGCCCGGCCTACGACCGGGCGGAAATTAAAGCCGGCACACCCGTTACCCCCGAATGTGATTGGCGCGAGTTTTTCACTGACCTGAAGTTGCGGTGGATAATCGAGCTAGCTTTGAAGAATAACCGTGATTTGCGGCTTGCGGCGCTGAACGTTGAAATGGCACGCGCCATGTACGGTGTGCAGCGCGCTGAACTGTTCCCATCGGCTTATGCCGCAGCAGGCGGCGTAAAACAACATGCATCGGCACAACTGCCGCGCATGCCTGGTCAACCGCGCACGACCGAACGGTACGATGTAAATCTCGGGCTTGCATCGTGGGAAATAGACTTCTTTGGCCGGATTCGGAGTCTTAAAGATGCTGCGCTGCAGGAATACTTTGCCTCCGAGCACGCGCGCCGCGCTGCGCAACTGGCAATCATTTCGTCGGTTGCGCAGGCGTACATGGCGCTGGCTGCAGACCGCGAGGCACTTGCTCTTGCTCAACACACTTACGGAACCCAAAAGGCCGCTTTCGAGCTTGTGCAGCGTCAGTATGCTGCAGGGGTGGCTACCGAGCTTGACCTGCGTCAGGCACAAACGCCGCTTGACACTGCTGCACGTGAAGTAGCGCGATACACACAACTGGTTGCTCAGGACGAAAATGCGCTGAACCTGTTGGTTGGCACGCCGGTGCCGGCTGAACTTTTGCCGACAAATCTGGCGGGCGTCACACCGCCTCGAGAAATCGCAGCCGGGCTGCCTTCCGATGTACTGTTGCAACGGCCGGATGTGTTGCAGGCCGAGGCACAGTTAAAAGCCGCTTACGCAAACGTAGGCGCTGCGCGCGCTGCATTTTTCCCGCGCATATCGCTTACCGCAGCCTACGGCGCGGCCAGCATGGAATTGTCGAATCTGTTCAAGCACGGCTCGGATACATGGAACTACGGCGCGCAGGCGCTCATGCCGATCTTTGATGCGCGGACGTGGTCGGGGTTGAAGGTAAGCAAAGTGCAACAGCAACTTGCACTTACCCAGTATGAACGAACCATTCAAGCCGCGTTTCGCGACGTTGCAGATGCGCTGGCTGCGCGCGGCACAGTTGATCAGCAGGTGGCAGCCCAACAGTCGTTGGTGGATGCACTTGCCGACGCGTACAGACTTGCCCGGGCGCGGTTCGAGCGCGGCATAGACAGTTATCTTACCGTGCTGGATGCGCAACGGTCGCTATTTGCCGCGCAACAGGGCCTGGTTTCACTCCGCCTGGCGCAGCTCGCCAGTCAGGTGCGGCTTTACGCAGCGTTGGGTGGCGGGTGGAACAATGGTCACGCCTCCGGTGCGAGTGACCAGGCCTTTTCTTCGATTGAAACGCATCAATAAAAGCCCGCAATGCGTGCTTTGACACCTGCACAGCCGATCTCACTTACGTGCGTTTGCAACGGGCTATGCCGCAACCGGTGATGCAAAATGGAACCGCACGCCGCCGGCTAAGGTTGAGCCTTGTTGCATTTGGCCTGGCACTGTCGGCGCTTAACGCGGCTGATACAACAGACAATTCAGCTTGCACACCTGTGCAAGCTGAACCGCGGCGATGGTCAGTTTCGGTACGTTGGGAAAACGATACCTTCGCCGGCACGGACAGATTTTACACAGATGGCGTTTCGCTCTCGCTGGCGCACACAGGAAGCAGTTGGCTCGACCCGCTGGCCGACCGGCTGCCTTGGGGTTTGGGGCGCCGCACTGTGAGCTATGAAGCAGAACAGATAATGGTGACGCCTTCCGACACAACCCGGCCCACACCTGACCCCAACGACCGTCCTTATGCCGGGATTCTCTCCGTTGGTCTGTCGCTGCACGTCGAGCGGGACAACCATTACAATGGACTCAAATTCATCACCGGCGTGGTCGGGCCGTGGTCGTTGGCAGATGAAACGCAAAAGCAGGTGCATCGCTGGGTGGGCAGCACACAACCGCAAGGCTGGGATTATCAGCTTCATAACGAGCCGATCATTAATCTGGTCTATGAACATCGCCGCAAATATCGGCTGTTGGGCGAACCGCTGCGACTCGCTGTCGAGGTATTGCCCGTCGGCAATATCATGCTGGGCAACGTGCTGACCCAAGGGCAAATTGGCGGTCAGTTCCGGTTCGGTTTCAACATCCCGGATGATTTCGGCACCACATTGATGCGTGGCATGGTTCACCTGCCGCCGCCGCGCCAGCCCACCAATACAAACGCGCCAAAGTGGGGCGTGTACGTCTTCGGCGGCGGCAGCGCCAACTTCGTGCTTCGCAATATCACGCTGGACGGTAACAGTTGGAAGGACAGCCCAAGTGTGGACAAGGAATGGTTCGTGCCTGCCGCTGAAGTTGGCATAGGGATCGTCACACGGCGATCCACGGTGGCATTTGCTTATGTGTTTTGGGGGAAGGAATTCAAAGGACAACCGGATTACTCGGAATTCGGCGCCTTCACTTTGAGCTACAGATTCTGATTGCCAAGAAAGCCATGAGCATGAGGCGGTACATGGCACTGTTCGCGCCGCTGTTCTATATGCTGATCGAAAAACTTTGGCAAACGCAAACCGCAGTCGGCGGTTGCGCGGCGCAAATCCTTTCAACCGAAGTGCAAAGCCATGAATAACTTTTCGCCACTCGCAACTGCAGTTGCGCAACTGAAACGGTGAACACACGCATCCAGCGTGTCAAGTTGGGCGTCCCGCCGAACCCGCGTAGCGCATCCCGCTGTGCAGGACAACCTGCTGTATCGCCGGCTTACAGTCAGAAAATCGGAGGAGCCATCTGTGCACCCGGCATTGCGAACGGGTCGCGGATTGGAAATCCGCGATACAGCAGACATCGAGGCACGATGCCAGGACATAGGCAACAGTCTAGTGCCAGAACATAGGTTACAGCCGGGCTGTGGCGACCCGGGCTTTGGACCAGTGCGGCGGGCGCATCCCGGCGCGGTCGCTGTCCACCAGCAACCCGATGAGATGGTTGCCAAATAGACTTCATGGACGTCCACATCGAGCGGTTTGAAACCGACGCGCTGGCCGCCAAAGGCACGCGCCGTGCGCCAACCAGAGGGATAGCGCCACGAGCGCATGAGCGCTGGGTAGCGACGACGACTGCGGCATTATACTTCCGCCGGCACACGCTGGCCCAACGATTCATGTGGCCGTTCCTAGTTGTAATAGTGGATCCAATGATCGGTGCGTCGTTGCTGAGCCGCTGGCGGAGCACGCCCACCAGATTCGCATTTGCCCAGCGTCGGGCAGTAGGGCGGAAACCAGATGTGCCAACTCGTCGGACCACCGCCCCTTGAAGGTCTGGCACAGAGTTAGAGTTTCAGACGGCTTGACTTGCGCAAACCATTTGGCCCTTCTTGCGTGTCCCCAAAGGCAGAATTGCAAAAGTTCGTTCTGCACCAAGATCAAAAAATCCTCGACTGTCATGCCGGACGCACGGATGAGTTTGCGCAATGTATCCACCGACAGCTCGCGGTGCTGCGGAATGGAAAGATTGGCGCGGACGCCCCGACTTTACCACTATAAAGTGACTGCCCACTTGGCCGACCGGCTGCCAGCCAGCTTCTGCAAAGCTTCGGCAGCCGCTTTGCCGAAAAATGTTGGCGAGTCGGCCCATTGATTTATACCGCGACCGCTACCGGGTGTTTGCGGGATCTCTTTTTCAGGAACGCGACAGCCTTTTGATCTTCTGCCCAGCGCCAGGCAGTGATCGCTTCTTTGAAGTTTTCCAAGGCCTCCTCCTCGTTCTTGCACTACGAGACGCACCCGGCTAACAGGCTGTTGAAAAATGGCTGTTTTGGAAAACTGACCCGCGAAAAGGTTAGGATTTTTGCATTTTTTTTCCTCCGAAAATCACTTTTCCAACACCCTGTTAAGAACAATCAGTGCATTTGGAACAATAACTCTTGCGCATCGTCCTATAAGGCTAATTGGCTCAGCTTCCCGTCCAACTCGTGTCTTACCCACCCCAGATGCAATTATTTGTACGCTATCTAAAACCCAATCCGGGTAATTGGCTCCGGAACTTTCCTTCAGCCGGGTTCTTTCAGCCAAACCCCAATGGACCGGCTATTGCGCAACAAGACTTTTCGCGTGTCACACATCAATTGGGCGCAGCCAAATCACTGTGGATTTTCGGCAAATGCCATCGCCCGAACTTGTCATTGGCCCGATAAAAAGCGGGTGCCATCACGCGCTAAACTCACATGCCCAATGCCAATATCCCTCTCACGCACTGGGACAACTGCTCAAGCAGCCAGCCGGGTGCAATACCAATCCAAATAACTGCCGCAGCCAAACCCACACACAAAAACCGGGTGGGCAGGTCAAGCTGAATCGTATGCCGGTCAACCGGCTCACAAAAGAAAGCCTCACGGACGATGAGCAAATAGTAGTACACCGCTATCACACTGTTGATGATCGTCACAATCACCAATGCAAGATGGCCTTTTGCAAAAGCTGCCTTGAGCAAAACAAACTTGCCCATGAAGCCAGCAAGTGGCGGTACACCGGCCAATCCAAACACCCCCAACAACAGTGTCAGCGCAAGCAGCGGCGAACGCCGATACAGGCCTGCCAGGCCTTCCAGAGCGAGGTTTTCGCCTGCAGATGCAGTCCGGCACAGCACAACAAAGCATGCCAATATCATGAACACATAGCCCGTGACGTAGTAAAGTGCGGCGGTGTACCCCTCATAATCGAGCGTAACAAATCCAATCAATGCATACCCTGCGTGTGCAATACCGGAAAATCCGAACAACCGTTTCAGGTCGTTTTGCACCAGTGCAATCAGGTTGCCATAAAACATTGAAAAAATCGCTAGCGCGCTCAGCAGCAAGACCAGTGGCCGGTTTTCGTGCCCGGCCAAAGCTGTTACCCGCACCAGAACCGCCGCTGCGCCGAGCTTCGGCAGTGAAGCGATCAGGCTGGTTGTCTCGTTCGAGCCACCCTGATAGACGTCCGGCGTCCAGAAATGAAACGGGAACACTGCAAGTTTGTAAAACAATCCGGCCATTGCAAGGACAAGCCCAGTAACTGCCAGGGGCGAATGCATCATTGGTTGGAGCCGCGGCATCAGCTCGGTCAACACCGTTGTGCCGGTCAACCCATATAACTGGCTCATTCCAAACAGCATAAGCCCAGTCGCTGCGATACCGAACACGATGTATTTAATGGCCGATTCCATCTGCATGCGATGGCCCGCCCCTTCACGCCGCATTGCAACAAGCGCATAAAGCGGCACAGATACAAGCTCAAGTGAGATCACGATCGTTACCAACTCGACCGAACTCACCAGTGTCACAAGCCCGGCCACGCTCAATGTCAGGAAAAGAAAGTATTCGGATTTAACCTCAGGCCGTATATCCGGTAGCTCGCCACTTACAAGCACAACTGCAAGGTAACCAAACCCAAACATCAACTTCATAAATTGCGAAAACAAGTCCAGCCTGTACGCGCCATCAAACAAAACGGTCTCACGCCCGAGTGCCACAATGCATCCCAAAATTGCCGCCGACGCAACGCCAACAGCCAACCGCCTGGCATGTGTCACAGTTGCGCTGCAAAGTGACAACGCAAACAATGCCAGTGGGCCCAAAGCAAAAATCAGTTCAGGTAAAAACTCTGTCATGTGAGCCCGGGCAAATTCTCACTTAAAATCGCTGAAGCAGATATTCCGTGCTTGCATGCCACACGCGCATTAACGGTCCGGGATTCAGCCCGATCCAAAACACAAGCGCGCATAACGGCAACAACGTCAGTGTCTCGCGCAAATCAACATCACGCACCTTCGAGTGGTCCGGGTTAGTCGCATTCCCAAATGCAACCCGTTGTAACATGCGCAGGTTGTACGCCGCGGCTATAACCACCCCTGCTACAACAAACACAATCATTCTTGCCCACCACAATTCAGAAAACGCACGTGCCCAACTGAAACCGCCTGTTAAAACCATGAACTCGCCGATGAAACTGTTCGTACCGGGAAATGCAAGCGACGAAAGCGCAAACACGCCAAATACCGATGCGAATACGGGCATGTTTTTCCCAAGCCCGGCTGCACGATCAAGATCGCGTGTGCCAAGCCGTTCGTAAATCATGCCCACTGCAATGAACAACGCGCCGGTTGTGATGCCGTGATTGATCATTACAAACAGCGCGCCATTAAGTCCGTGGCTGTTGAGTACAAAAATGCCCAGTGTGGCGAAACCCATGTGGCCGATGCTCGAATACGCAACGAGCCGTTTGAGGTCGTTCTGCGCAAGTGCAACCAACCCGCCGTAAACAATAGCAAACACAGACAGAAGCACCAACCAAGGCGCAAAAAACCGTGTTGCATCGGGGGTAATTGGAATACAAAACCGCACAAAACCGTACGTGCCCATCTTCAATAAAACGCTCGCAAGCAACACACTGCCTGCCGTCGGCGCCTCGACATGCGCCGCCGGTAACCAGGTATGCAGTGGGAACATTGGCACTTTCACCGCGAACGAAACTGCAAATGCAAGAAAAATCCAGGTCTGAAATGCCCGACCAAGGTCACGCGTCATCAGCTCTGGGATGCTGAACGTGCCGCTCCGCAAGAAAAGGGCGATAATTGCCACAAGCAAAAACACTGACCCCGCCATCGTGTAAATGAAGAACTTGATTGCCGCGTACACCCTGCGTGATCCGCCCCAAACGCCTATCACAACCGTCATCGGCACAAGCACCGCCTCCCAAAACACAAAAAACAAAACAAGGTCGAGCGCACAAAACACGCCCACAAGCGCGCTTTCGACCATAAGCAGGCAGATCATGAACTCTTTGATCCGACGCTGAATCTGGTGCCATGAACAAAGCACGCACAACGGCATCAGACACGTCGTCAGTAACACAAGCACAAGGCTGATACCGTCCACACCGAGGGCGTAATTGGCGCCGAGCCACGGTATCCAACGCCCGCGCTCGACGAACTGAAATGCAGTCGTTCGTACGTCGAACCCAAAAAATAGCCGCAGCGAAAACGCCGCTTCAAACAGCGTAAACACCAGTGTCCAGAATCGTACCGCGCGTGCACTGGGCAGTGCCAATACCACAATTGCCGCACAAAGCGGTGCGAATACAAGCACGCTCAGCAACGGAATCGGTCCGGAATTTTCAAGCAAGTCCATTGTGACCGTCACAACAGTAACGCAACTGCAACAAGCAGCAGCAAAACAACTGCAAATGCAAATGTCAGGCTCTCCTGTACCGCACCGCGCTGAATGGTTCTGAATCGCGCGCCGATGCTGCGCACGCTGGTTGCAAATCCGTCAACCAGCCCGTCCACTGCGCGGTTATCAAACAGACTGGCAAACACAGCGGCTGTCATCACCGGCACAAGCCCGGCTACACGGTAAAGTCCACCCAACCAATTGTCGAACCGCTGCACATGCTGTTGCGCAACCCGCACAAAAAGATTCCACCCCCGCCGGTATAACCAGTCTGTGTCTAGACTAATTGTGGGTTCAGGCGCAAGTTTCTTTACAAACACAAAAAAGCCCAGCCCGGTAAACAGCAACAATTGAAGCGTTTCGGATATGTGGTATGGGGTGTACGGCCTGAAATGCACCGGGAACGGTAACATCCCGTACAGATACGGCGTGTAACAACCGATGAAAATACATAATGCAGACGCAATTCCCATCGCGACGTTCATGTTCCATGGCGCTTCTTTTGCGCGCGCCCATGTCTCGGGCTTACAATTGTTTTTACCGAACCAGATGAAATACGGCACCTTCAGCCCCGTATGCAGAAACGTCCCCACAGACGCCAACATCAACAACATACCAACCCACGGCCGGTGCAGCTCGTAACTTGCAGCCACAATCATTGATTTGCTGACAAACCCGCTAAACAACGGGAAAGCCGAGATTGACAGTCCGCCTATCACGGTAAAAACAAGCGCCAACGGCATCTTTTGCCAAAGCCCGCCAAGCTCGGTGAACCTGCTCTGGCCGGTCACGTGCAACACCGCACCGCAACCCATGAACAGCAATCCCTTGTAAATAATGTGTGCAAATGCATGCGCGCATGCACCGTTTATGGCAAGCTCGCTACCCAGCCCAACGCCCGTCACCATGAAACCGACCTGGCTAACAACATGGTAGGCCAGCAACTTCCGACTGTCGTTTTCAAGCACCGCATACACAACGCCGTACAGTGCCATGATCACCCCCAGCGGAACAAGAACCGGCAGGCCGGCAAACCCACGGCACAGCGCGTAAACTGCGGTCTTGGTTGTGATTGCACTCATGAAAACCGATCCTGTAACCGTACCTGCGGCGTACGCATCCGGCAGCCATGCATGCAGCGGCGGCACTGCGGCATTTAATGCGAACCCGATCAACACTAGCCAACTGCCAATGCTCATGTTGTTCAAGTCAAACAACCCGAAATTGTAATCACCTCGGCTCAACTGCCCCACCATAACAATCCCAGCAAGCAAACAACTGCCCCCAGCCGCGTGCACAAGCAGGTACCGGTACCCTGCTGCAAGCGCTTCAGGTGTGCCCCTGGACCAGACAAGAAACACGGACGAAAACGCCATCAGCTCCCAAAACGCAAACAACGTCAACATGTCACCCGCATAAATTGCACCCAATGCACCGGCTGCATACAGCCAGGCTGCGACGTGTTGACCGGGTTCTTTGATATGCAGGCCGTAAATCGTGCCGATTACCGTTATCAGCCCCATTACATGCCCAAAAACGCTACTCAGCGCGTCCACGCGCCCGAAGGTGAGCGACCAGTCAAGAAAATCTACACGCCCAAACACGCCATTCTGCATCGTGCAGACGCGCACGAACACAATCAGCGGAACAATCAAGAGGTACGCCGACCTGAGCTTGCGCGGTACCAAACGCAACAGTAGCGCCCCCAGGATCAATATCAACGATGGATGAACCCAAAACTCGAGCATGGTGACCGATGCCGATGATGTTTATTGCACGGTGCGGTCGGTGTTGCGCCGGGCGAGCCGGTCGTAATAGTCTTCGTGTTGCACGATACCGGCGCGGCCAAACAGCTTCGACCCAACTATCAATAATGCGCAGCCCAGAAAACCAAACACAGCCCAAAAACCCGGTATTCGTTCAAGCCGAGTGTGCGCCTGTTCCTTTCCGATTACACCCGGGATCGCGTCCAATACAACAAGCACCGCAAGAACAATACCACTGATCCGCGCGACCGCGCCCAGCCGCGCACGCAGAAATTCAATCCATTTGACCATGTTCATGACACAGCAAATAATGCTTTGGCAAAATCCACGAATATTTCAGGGTAAACCCCCAGAAACACCGACAATAAAGCCGTGATGCTCAACGGCACAACCATCCGCAGGTCGGCCTCGCTGAATTGGCGGTGCGCATCCGTTTGCTCCGGCTGACCGAAAAACGCCTGGTACACCACAGGCGCAAAATACGCCACGTTAAGCAGCGTGCTCGCCACGAGCACGAAAATGACAAGCGCCGAGCCTGCATCCAATGCGCCACGCAACAGGTACCATTTCGATACAAACCCGCCCACAGGCGGCGCGCCTATCATGCTTAACGAGGCCAACCCAAATGCGGCGAACGTAACCGGCATCACCCGGCCAAGGCCATTCATTTCAGAAATGTTTTGCCTGCGCGTTGCCACATAAATCGCTCCGGCACAGAAAAACAATGTTATCTTGCCGAACGCATGGGCAGCGATGTGGACCAAGCCGCCCTCGACACCTGCCGGAGTCAGCAATGCCACCCCCAAAATCACGTATGCAAGCTGGCTGACGGTCGAATACGCCAGACGCAATTTCAGGTTGTCTTTGGTCAGCGCAATTACCGACGCGGCAATTATCGTTATGGAGACAAAATATGCCGTCGGCATGCCCAGATTCAGCGCTGTCATTCGCTCGACACCGAACACATAAAGCATCACACGCACAGTTGCAAACACGCCAGCTTTAACAACCGCCACGGCATGCAACAATGCACTGACCGGCGTGGGGGCGACCATGGCAGCCGGCAACCAGTTGTGCAACGGCATGAGCGCGTTTTTGGCAAACCCGACCAGGAAACAGATGTAAAGCGCCGTAACGATACCACCAGGTACATCTGTCGGGACAACGCCAGACCGAATGTCATGCGCAAAATCAACGCTGCCCGTCAGCGCGTAAAGCATCACAATTGCAGGCAACGCCAAACCTTTTGCCGCTCCAACAAGGTACGCAAGGTATTTCCTTCCGCTTTCGTACGCTTCATTGTCCTGGTGATGCGCAACCAGCGGGTAAGTTGTGATGCTTATGACCTCGTAAAACAGGTACAGCGTGAGCAGGTTGTCTGAAAATGCGCACCCGATTGCGCCGAACAATGCCAGCGCAAAACATGCTGCGAAACGTGTTTGTGCATGTTCGTTCAATCCGCGCATGTAACCGACCGAATAAAAAACCGTCAGCACCCATAAAAACGACGCTACCAGCGCAAAAATCATCGAAAACGAGTCGGCGCGTAATGCAATGCTCACCCCCGACAACAGCTTGAACAAAGTAAGCTGCAATACTTGACCGGCGCGCACAGCGGATGTCATCCAGACCACCAACCCAAACAATGTGGCCGCAGCAAGCAACGAACACGCATCACGCAAGTTCGGGCGTCTGCCGGCGGCAATGACCAGCCCCGCGCCGGCCAATGGCGCAACAACAGCCCACAGCAACCGCATGTCCCGGACAATTTCCATCGCCTTAACCCCGCAACTCTGTCACATCTTTCGAGCCTATCGTTTTGTAATGTCGGTACACGCCGATACAAATGCCCAGCGCAATTGCAATCTCCGCAGCCGCAAGTGCCATGATGAACAATACTGCCACCTGCCCGTTCGCATCATCGGCCGCAAAAAACCTGTTCATGGTCACGAAATTGAGTGCAGCGGCTGAAAAGACCAGTTCACCCGCTATCAGTATCCCGATAAACGTGCGGCGTCGCACCATGCCGTAAACACCTGCGGCAAGCAAAAATGCGGTCAACACAAGATACACTTCGGGTTTATCGTAATCGAATGTCATCATCTGCCCCTCCCCAACCGCGCTACTACAAGTGCGCCCAAAATCGCCACAACTAACAAAACCGAAATCAGCTCGAATGCAAACGCGTGCGTGGTCAGAAAAGCTGTGCCTATCTCACTGACCGTACCGTGCGGGAAATCGGTTTGTGGTTTTTGCCATGGATGCATCAATACCAGCCTGCAAACACCGCAAAACACCGCAATACCGCATGCCAGAGCAATACCGCCCCAGCAACGCGCAGCCGAACGAGATTCGCGTCCGGGCGTTTCATCGGGTTCAGCAAGCATCACTGCAAACACGATCGTCACGCAAACTGCACCCACGTAAATCAGTATCTCCATCAGGGCAAGAAACGGTGCGTGCAGCAAATAGTACAAACCCGCCAGCCCGATACTGCACAGCGCAAGCCCGGCCACACTGCGAATGACACGCCTGCTCGATACTGCTACGACCGCGCCCCATACGGTCGCCAATACCGCGAGTGCAAATACAACCCGCACCAGGTGCTCAACTGCTGGGAATGCGCTCATTTGGGCAGCCCTTCGGTTGCACGCTTGTAAAGGTCAATTCGGTCAAAGTCGGCCTTGCGCGTGCTTGCAAGGTTGTACCGCTTTGAAAACGCAAGTGCATCAACCGGACACACCTCGACGCACAACCCGCACAAACTGCACTTTGTGAAGTCCAGCTTGAACTCGGTGACTGACTTGCGCGTTTCGCCGGGCTGTTTAACACCCTCGACCGCAATGCAATCGCTCGGACAGATACGTTCGCACATCTTGCATGCAATGCACCGGGGTCGGCCGGTCCGTTCATCGCGCACAAGCACAATGTGCCCACGATACCGCGCGGGCAACTTGATCGTTTCCCACGGGTAATGAACCGTCACGGGCCGACTGAAGAACTGCCCGAACGTGATTGCCATGCCGATGACAAGGCTTCTAAGTCCGACGTAAAGTTCCCTGAGCGCGGCAACCATACTTCACCTCAGTTTTAGGATTAGCGCGGTCAAAACCAGTGCACCAAGCGACGTTGGTATGAGCAATTTCCACGACAGGTTTAACAACCGATAAAACTGCGTGCGCGGGAACGTCCAGCGCACCCACATCACAGCAAATACCAACCCGTAAAGTTTCAGTAAAAACCAGAATACACCCGGCAAAACATGCACCGGACTGTCCCAGCCGCCCAAAAACAGCACTGTACCAACTGCCGACCCGACAACAATGTTCGCATATTCAGCCATGAAAAATACGCCGAAACCCATGCCCGCATACTCGGTAAACGCACCGGCAACAAGTTCGCTTTCGGCCTCCGCCATGTCGAACGGGGCACGGTTTGTCTCAGCCAGCATGCACACAAAAAAGATTAGAAACAAAATCGGCATGAGCGGGTTCGTCGTCAGCCGTGCGATGTTCCAATGCCATACCCCACCCGATTGTTGGCTGACAATTTCGCGCAGGTTCATTGTACCCACGCTCAACAGCAGCGTTGTAACCACAAGCAACATCGGGATTTCGTAGGCCACATTCTGCGATACAACACGTGCAGCGGCGATGATCGAATATTTGTTTCGCGATGCCCACCCGCCCAACAGGATCGCAAGCACATTGATCGAGCCGAAAGCAAACACAAGCAAAAGGCCCAGGTTGAAATCGCGCGCGCCCAGGTTCGCCCCGAAAGGAATCACAGCGAGGCACATCATTGCCGGTGCCATGACAAACGCAGGCGCGAGCCTGAACAAGAGGCGGTCCGCCTCAGGCAACACAATTACCTGTTTACTCAGCAATTTGAGCGCATCCGCGATAGGCTGGAGCAACCCCTCAGGCCCAACTTCAGTCGGGCCGGCCCGGCGCTGGAACCGAGCCGAGACCTTGCGTTCGAGCCAGACCAAATACGCTGCATTCAGCCCGACAAAGGCCAAAATCCCAATCAAGTATGCAACTAATCGGTATGGCTCGGCGATCGTCATGGAACACTCACCTATCAACGTCGGGTATCACAAGGTCCAAACTGCCAAGTAATGCAAGTGCATCCTGCAACAGCAACCCCCTAGCTGCCTCGCCAAAGAGCGCGAGGTTCGAAAACGATGGTGTCCGTAGCTTTAACCGGTACGGTATTTCACTGCCGTCGCTGACGAGTCTGATGGCGAATCTGCCGCGTGCAGCTTCAACGGCAAAGTAATAATCGCCCGGCGGCGGCTTGACAACACGCGGCACTTTTTCGGCCATAATCGGGCCGATGGGCAGTTTGGCTATTGCCTGCTCGATTATGCGCAAGCTCTGCGCGATCTCTTCCATCCTGACCTTGTACCGGGCCATGCAATCGCCATCGCCAAAATGCGGTACGTCAAACTCGAACTCGTTATAAACCGAATACGGCTCGAGTTTGCGCACGTCACAAGCCACACCTGAACCGCGCAACACCGGGCCGGTTGCGCCGTACTTACGACACAACTCGGCGCTGATGACGCCGATCCCCTCGAGGCGTTTGCGCAGGATGATGTTCTCGGTCACAAGCCCGTGGTACATTTTCAGCCGCGGCCACATGTGTTTCACAAATGCACGTGCACCTTCAACAAATGCCGCGTCAACGTCATTGCAAAGCCCGCCAAACCTGTAATAACAGTACGTCAGACGCGCGCCGCTAACGCTTTCGAGCAGGTCCAAAATCCTTTCGCGGTCGTCAAATGCATACAGCAATGGCGTGAATGCACCCAGGTCCAACAAAAATGCGCCGAGCCAAACCAAGTGACTTGCGATCCGGTTCAGCTCGGAAGTAATAACGCGAATGTACTCGGCGCGCGGTGGCACGTTAATCCCAAGCGCGCGCTCGACCACACCTACGTAGGCGTGCATGTAGTGCATCGCGGACAAATAATCAATCCGACTCGGATTGGGCAAAAACTGTACGTAGGTGCGGTTTTCACCCATCTTTTCATGCATTCGATGCACGTAGCCGATCACAGGCTCGACTGCCAGAATATACTCACCGTCCATGACAAGCTTGAGCCGTAACACGCCGTGAGTTGACGGATGCTGCGGCCCGACGTTGAGCACGAACGTCTCACGCGGTGATTGGGTTGGGTTGTCCGACTCGACTGTATGCTCAAGCTGCATTCGTGAAATCCTTGCGCAACGGGTGATAATCGGCGTCCTCGGGCAAAAGCAGCGGTGTAAGGTTGGGATGGCCAATGAACTTTATCCCGAAGAAGTCATGCGTCTCGCGTTCATGCCAGTTTGCACCTGGAAAAACCCGATGGATACTCGGCACAGCCGGGTTATCCCGCGGTACGCGCGTGCGCACAACCAGATGCGACCCGTGTTGCGTATGAAAGAAATCGTAAACAATTTCCATTTCCCCTGACCCAATCCAGTCCACACCTGTAATGGTGTCCATGGCAAAGCCGAATCTGTCAGCCAGCTCGGCTGCGGCAACAACCGCCCCGGCTGTAACGGTGACATCCAACTGATGCCCCTTAATCTGCACATTAAGAACACGTAGAGCCGACGCCTCCGGTTTCACCGACTCGCCGCCACCCGGCGCAACGGCAGCGTTGGCAAAAGCAGATTTGAGTTCATCAAGCAATGTGTTCATTCTACAGTCACTCTTGGCCAACGGCGTTTGCCTGTGATTTTTTCTTCCAATTCGAGTATGCCCTCGATAAGTGCCTCAGGCCGGGGCGGGCAACCCGGCACGTAAACATCAACCGGGAAAAGTTTGTCAACTCCCTCGACAACCGCATATTGACCCGGGAACACAAACGGCCCACCTGAAATTGCGCAATTGCCAAATGCAATCACCCATTTAGGTTCGAGCATCTGGTCGTAGAGCGTTTTGATCGGCCCAGCCATTTTCCGATTTACCGTCCCGGCCACAATCATCACGTCGGCCTGACGCGGCGAGGGCCGAAACACTTCGGCGCCGAACCGTGCCAGGTCGAATCGGGACGCACCGGTTGCCATCATCTCGATTGCGCAACAGGCAAGCCCGAATGTAAGCGGCCAGAGCGAGTTTGCCCGGCTCAGGTCCAGCAACTGGTCAAGTCTCGCAAACCTGACCAGCGCGCTGCGCCGTGGGTCCAACTCACCGGTTTCAGTCATCGAGCATCTGGTTTGGTCCGCTGCCATTCAAAGTAACCTTTTCGCCAAGCGTAAATGATCACAAGGGACAACACGCCAACAAAAATCGCAAGCACAACAAGGTCACGCCATGCAAAACCGCGGTCATACACAACTGCAACCGGCACAAGAAACAGCACGTCAACTGCAAAAGCCACAAACACAAGTGCGTACAAATAATACACTGCACTGAATCGGATCCACGCATCGCCAATCGGGTCAATTCCGCATTCGACGGGCTGGTGGGTTTTGTTCGCCGTACTACGGGTTTTGCGCGGGGCCAACAAATGCACCAAAACAAACGGCCCGAGCGCAAACGCAAATCCGCCTGCGCAAAATGCCGCCAGGTAAATCAGATCAACAAAATAATTTTCGTCCATGCTCGACTTAGCCGTTGCAAATTGCTCAAAACTTTACTTGTCCCGCGCAAGAACGCAAGTTGGTGCCCAAAGACAAAATGTTCGTGTTTGTGGTTGGCTTGCCCTTGGTCGGGTCTGTGTGCACACGACGACCCAAGGTAAGACCGTTCGCTGCTTGAAATGATCTGAGCCAATACTGGAGACGGGTAGATTTGCGCAAGTACGAAAAGCCTTCCTCTGTGGATGGACTGTTTCGGAACATTGCCCCGGTAATTTCCCATTCTTAATCGAACACACCTCAAAAGCTTGTAAGCGAGGTGTGCCCTCAGTATTGTCCAAAGCGAAGTTGAAAAACATGCTCCCGATTCTAGTCACACTGCTTATCACTACGCCGATACTTGTGCTGGGGGTTTGGTTGTATTTGCACCGGCACAGGTTCGCACCGTCCGTGCGGTCTGTACTTGCGATAGCGGTTTACCTTTTCATTTTCTTGGGTGGCCCTGTGATTTACGTGCTTTGGAAGCGCAAGGGCGTCGCCGCAGAACTTGCGGTCGGTGGGGATGCTTCAGGGGTAAAGATGTTACACAACCTTGTGGTGCTATGGTTGGCTGGTGTGATCGGGATAGGCGCAGAGTTACTTCGTAAATTACGCCGACGGGAGAAGAAGTAACAGCAGTTTAATCTAATGCGTGCAAAGGCCGGTGGCGCAGGATAAATTGCGGCACAGTGCAGATGGCGCAGTTGTTTGGTTTGCTGGTATCTGAGCTTGCTGAGGTCTTTATCAGCGAATAGACAAGTTCTTGAGCTGGGGGAATGCCAGCTAGTTGGGGATTCCCCAATCGCCCGGCTTTTTGGCGAAACACGGCGCTTCAAGGTTCCGTGCGCACTACCGGCTAAGACACCTGCTTGCCAGGTGCGTGCTTGGCAGGTTAACCCAACCAGACCATTTGCTGGGGTGCTACGAAGAAAACCGGTGTATTGATCGGCAAGAACACGCCCCTAACCCGATTTTGGGTTAACCCGGCGCAGGCCGACCGATTGTGCAATATCATCGAATTGCTCGCGGCTAACAGTGTCCAGGTCTTTGCCGCTGGCTTTGAGCTTTTCATTTATTTTGATGACCTTCTCGGTCATCAGCTCATGAGTCTCTTCGGACCCGCCAACAAGCAAAAAATTCGTCCCTTCGGTGACGCGTTTGTGCCCGTCTGAGTCAAGCCCGACCCCGAGCAACATGGCACGTCCGCGTCTGCGTTTGCCGCTTGTATTTGCCACAAGCACAAACTACTCCTGACGCCACACAAGTCAAGCGCCGCCCCGAATGCATGAATGCATCTCAGCTTTTGGTTAGAAAAACTCAAAGCCAACGCCCCAAACACCAGTTTTTGCAAGCAGCCCAAATTGGGCATGGGCGCGGTGGAGAACAATCACCTCCGACTCTACCTTTCGAAGCGCAGGGCCAACTTGCTGGAACACCTGCACCATTCACACTCAAACGGGGCAACTACGCGAAAATACCTACTCAGTTGGCACGTTCGGTACAGTCAACTGTTTGCCATTATCGCGCCGACCAAGTCGCAACAAGAACGGCACGGCGCGCTTGGCCCAATCAGCCGGCTCAGGGTAATTGAGCGCAGCTTTTCCAAAACAACTCTGCAGCATCTCGGTGTTGATCACACCCGGGTTAAGTGCGACTGCAGCCAGGCCGCTCGGCAGCTCCTGTGCAAGCGCCAATGTCATGCCTTCAACAGCCCATTTGGTCGCGCAGTAGGGTGCAACCTGCGCATCCGCAGAACGACCCCAGCCTGAGCTGATGTTCACAATCACGCCCCTGCCAAGCTCGATCATTGCGGGCACAAAGTGCCGGATCACATTTGCAACGCCTTTGATATTGACATCCACAACCTGCGAAAACTCGTCGGCACTGACTTTCCACAACGGCGCATTGCGATTTATCAATGCTGCGTTATTGACCAATAAATCCGGTGCACCGTGCAACTTCAACACGCGCTCGGCCCACGCATGCACTTGCGAATCAACAGCCACGTCAACAACGTCAAAATCGTGCGGTGCGCCGTACCGGTCACGTAATTGTCGGATAGCGTCTGCCGTGCGGGCGCACCCGGCAACTTTATGGCCGAGCCGAATAAACTCCGTGACCATCGCCCGGCCAAGCCCGCGCGACACACCCGTGATGACGACAAATCTGCTCTGGCTCATGACGCTTGGATTCTTTGGTTCCGAGCGCAAGCCAATCAATGTAAATTTCGCCGCGTGAACACAATCACACTCATTACGGATTTCGGCACGCGCGATTGGTTTGTAGGCACGATGAAAAGTGTGATCCTTGGCATCAACGCGCATGCTGCAATAGTTGATATCACACACGAAATTCCGCCGGGCGACATCCGCGCCGGTGCATTTGCATTGGCAGCAAGCTACAGGTTCGCCCCAAAAGGCACCGTGCACGTTGCAGTTGTTGATCCCGGGGTGGGCAGTGCACGAAAGCCAATCGCGGTCCGCACGGCCGAGTACTTCTTTGTGGGGCCAGACAATGGCGTGTTAAGCTGGGCGTTGCAGCGCGAAAAAATCCGCACGATCAGAGTGATCAAAAACGAACGGTTCTGCCTACAACCGCGCAGCCGCACTTTTCATGGTCGGGACATTTTCGCCCCGGTAGCAGCACACTTGAGCATAGGTGTCCCGATCCAGATGCTCGGGCCGGCTGCAACCAAAACCGGGATCATCAGGCTACCCTGGCCTGAACCGGCCAAGGACAAGAAAGTGATCAGGGGCGAGATTGTGTACATTGACAAGTTCGGGAACGCGATCACGAACATTGCAGAATCTGACACCGCACCGGAAGGAACAGCCGGTGCAGAGGTTGTCATAGGCCGAAAACTTAAATGTGCAGTGGCAGAGTTTTACGGCGCAGTTCAGCTCGGTGAACCTGTAGCAGTTTTCGGCTCAAGTGGTTTGCTCGAAGTTGCGGTTAACGGCGGTAATGCAGCGGCGCAGTTCAGGTTGCATGTGGGCCAAGAAGTGACGCTCCGACTACTCCGATAACCAGAACCGGGCAACCTAGACTTAATTGAAGCTGATTCATCGCTGGCTCGGAAACCTCGTAATGCTCAACCACAAAATCGGCGTCGAACCACGCGCTTGCGGCTGAGCGACCGTCATGGCTCAGGCTTTGCCCATTTGCCGGATCGCGCTCCGGCAACAAGCTGATTTTGCGCCTTCGCTTCCACCGCAACGGCGTGCCTGCCCAAGAAAAGCCACGGTGCTTATGTTGCAATGGTGCGTTACGCGCAGGGTCGAGCCGTGCAATCGTGTTCGTGCCAATGCGCCGGCGCACAATCCACGTGCCGAGGTTCAAGTTGTCCCAACCAGGATGCTCGAAAAAACAAAAGTAGCTGCGGATGCACGAATCGCACATAACTCCGGCCGAGCGAAGCGCGTACATCAATAGTTCTCGAGCGACCCCCCACGACATTTGTGTCTCCGAGCGGGTGTAGCAGGCCCGACTCCGGGCAAGGCCTACGCTTCGTCGGTTGCGTCAGCCGGACAACGACAAATGGAGGGTTCTGGCGCCTGTCCGAAAGAGCAGATCGTTCGTTCATGACTCAACAAAACCGTCCCAAACGCGCGATACGAACCTGGTCTAGCCCGATGGCGTAGCCCAGGCTCACGCTTGCGACAGTAAACCTTGACTTGGCAACGAGGTAGATTGAGACTGCACACGAGCATTACCCAGCAAACTTTTATGGCGACAAAGAAAATCATCAGACCTGCAAATTCACCGCCTCCAATCGGTCCATACAATGTGGCAGTGCGCGTAGGCGACCTGCTGTTTTGCTCGGGTCAAATTCCGCTTGACCCGGCCACAGGCCAACTGGTGGGCGATGATATCCGAACGCAAACTGAGCGCGTGCTCCAAAACATCAAGAACATCCTGGCAGACCAAAATCTTACGCTGGCTAACGTGGTCAAGACAACGGTGTACCTTGCCGACCTGGACGATTTCGCCGGAATGAACGAAGTGTACGCGCGGTACTTCCCTACTGATTACCCGGCGCGCTCGACCGTCGAAGTATCGGCCCTGCCAAAAGGCGCCAAGGTCGAAATTGAAGCCATCGCACATTGCTGAGTCCCGTGCCCAGCTCGGCGTAAGCGACGCAGTATTGTCCGGGCGGCGTGCTGGTCGGATGCACAAGCCGGTGTATTTCCCGAGCCAGCAGCTTTGAGTTGCGGTCCGAGCGGTGCAACTCGTAAATTTGCGCATGCCCGTTGGAATCATAATTGCCATTACATTTGGCCTGGGCGCGGGGCTCGGGCTGTTCATTGGCTGGCTTTGGGGCAGGAGCAAGGCAGGTGCCGAAACCGAACTGCGCAGGCAACTTGCACAACGCGATACTGAGCTGGCCCAGTTGCACGACCAGTTAACCGAGGCAAATGCAGCGCGTGCAGCCGCTGAAGCCAAACACGCCGCCGCACAGCAACTACTCGACGAGGCAAAACGCACACGCGACCAGGCCCTCAGCGAGCTGCGTGATGCGTTCAAGGCGCTCAGTGTGGACACACTACGCGAGTTGCAACCGCAGTTCGTCGAGCGTGTAACCGAAGCGCTGGCAAAGTTTCACGAGGCTGCCAAGGGCGACCTTGCACAACGACAGGAAGCGATCAAAGGGTTGCTTGAACCGCTGAAACAACAGCTCGAGGTGTACCAGAAACGGCTCGATGCAACTGTCAATGCACAGGCCACTGCCCTAGGTGAAGTGAAGAAACAGCTCGAAACACTTGCTCAACAAAGTCAATTACTCGCCCAGGAAACACAGCAGTTCCGTATGGTACTGCGGTCTGACCGTGCTCGTGGTCGGTGGGGTGAAGAAACTTTACGCCGGATAGTTGAGGTGGCAGGTATGAGTGCACACTGCGATTTCAGTGAACAGACACAGTCAGGCGATGCCAAACCCGACCTGATTGTGCATTTGCCGGGCGACCGTGTCATTATCGTGGATGCAAAGGTGCCTGAGCTGGATTTCTTGAGTGCACTTGATACTGCCGATCCGAGCGAGCGCGCAAAGGCGCTTGCGGCGCACGCGGCAAAACTCAAAAACACAATCAAAGCACTCGCAGATCGCGATTACCCGAGTCAGTTCCCTAATGCACTTGATTACGTTGTGCTGTTTTTACCGGCTGAATCGCTCTTCAGCGCCGCACTCGAAGGCGACCGCGATCTGATTGTGTGGGCTGCAAGCAAGAAAATCATCTTGGCAACACCGGCTTCGTTGATTGCGATCCTGCGCTCGGTCAGTGTTAGCTGGCAACAACACGCACAGACTGAAAACGCGCGCAAAATTGCTGAAGCAGCTCAGGAACTGTACAAACGCGTTGTGACCTTCTTCGAGCATTTCGAGCGCATAGGCGACGGCCTCAAAAAGGCAACTGAAGCGTTCGACGGTGCCGCGCGCAGTTACCAAGCACGCGTACGGCCCGCTGGCGAACGTTTGGCCGAGTTAGGCGGTGGCACACCGGGAAAAACATTGCCAGATACACAACCACTCGAACCGCCTCTGCAGCTTACGGGTCAGGACTAGGCACGCCTGCCGAAACACATGCCCAGATCCTGATTTCGCTCTTGAGCAGCAGTGGCTGCTGTAGCACCGTGTGCAAAAAATGCAATCGGTAAAAATTATTTGCTTAACGTGGCTTTGCTGCACGCCAGTTGCAATGCATCTGGTCGGGCGCGAAAGTGTGCGGCTCGACACAGGTTGGCGGTTCAAGTTGGGTGATATTCCGCAAGCCGACCAGCCTGGTCTTGACGATTCCGACTGGCAAACAGTGACACTGCCGCACAACTGGGGTTGGGAAGATGCACAGCGCGGTAACAGATACTACCGCGGGCCGGGGTGGTACAGGCTCAACCTGAACATTGGCACACCAAAACAAGCCAGGCGATATTTCCTCAAGTTCGAGGCGGCCGGCTCGGTTGCCGATGTTTACCTAAATGGCACTCCGATCGGTCAACACCGGGGTGCATTTGGCGCATTTTGTTTCGAGGTCACACGACAACTCGCATCCAGCGGCACCAACCTGTTGGCTTTGCGCGTGAGCAATGCAGCCGAAAAAGACGTACCACCACTGAGCGGTGATTTCTGTGTGTTTGGTGGATTGTACAGGCCGGTGCACCTAGTTGAAACTGCAGACGTGTGTTTCGACCTGACAGACCACGGGTCGCCCGGAGTAACATGGCTGCAAACATCGGTCAACCACACACAAGCTGTTATCGAGTTGACTGCGCATGTCTCAAACGGCACGCGCCGGCGCAGGCAGTTGACTTTCGTTGCAACAGTCTTGGACGCCGACGGCAATCAAGTCGCAAACAGCGAACAACAAATCGTGTCGCAACCGACCGTGACAGAGCCGTTTCACGCACGGGTGACCATTCAAAACCCGCACCTTTGGCACGGGCGAAAAGACTCGTACCTGTACCATGCCGTGGCCGAGCTGCGCGATGGCACCAATGTAATTGACACCGTTGCGCAACCGCTTGGGTTGCGTTGGTTTGGGATTGATCCCGAACGCGGGTTTATCCTCAATGGCCAGCCGTACCCGATCCGCGGAGTGAATCGGCACCAGGACCGACCCGATAAAGGCTGGGCAATTACCGAGGCTGATCAAGACGAAGACATTGCATTGATTCTGGATATGGGCGCAACGGCTGTCCGCTGCGCGCATTATCAGCACAGCGACTATTTTTACAGCCTTTGCGATAAGGCAGGTCTGCTTGTGTGGGCTGAGCTGCCGCTAGTTGACCGGATTGCGCCCGGGCCGGCTTTTGCAGAAAATGCCCGCAGTCAATTGCTCGATTTGATCCGGCAAAACATCAATCACCCCTCGATTTTCTGCTGGAGCTTGTTCAATGAATTGCGTCCGAATAACCCCGATCCACACCGGTTGTTGGTTGACCTGCACAAGCTCGCCAAGGCCGAAGACCCAACCCGGCCAACAATCGCAGCTACGTGCACATTCGGCTGGCCGCAGATGAACAAAATCACAGATTGGCTGGGCTGGAACATCTACCCCGGCTGGTACCCTGAATGGGGCGAGCTAGAGGAAATCCCGGCACGGCTGGACAGCTATCGCGGCACAGGCCGGCTGCACGGCTACTGTGTCAGTGAATACGGCGCAGGTGCAAACATCGAACACCACGAACTGCCGGTACGCAAACCGAAACATGACGGGCAATGGCATCCTGAAGAATGGCAGGCTATTGTCCATGAAACGCTCTGGCCACAAATGGCCCAGCGCAATTACATCTGGGGCACGTTCATATGGAACATGTTCGACTTCACCAGTTACTGGCGTAATGAAGGGGGTATCAAAGGCCGGAATGACAAAGGCCTCGTAACCTACGACCGCAAGGTGCGCAAAGACGCTTTTTACTTCTACAAAGCCAACTGGTCGGTTGACCCAGTGCTGTACATCACAAGCAAGCGATTTGTCGAGCGGACTAACCCTGTCACAGACGTGAAAGTTTACTCGAATGCAACCGAGGTCGAGCTGTTCGTGAACGGCAAATCAGCCGGTAAAGCTACAAAGAGCAATACATGCATTTTTGTCTGGACAGGTGTAAGACTTGATCCGGGCAAAAACGTTGTCGAAGCACGCGCACTGCTTAACGGACGATTCCTCACCGACACATGCATTTGGACGGTTCAACCATCGCCAGCCGTGCAATCAAACTGACGCTCCAGACAAATAGACTACCCACCACACGTACTGTCCAATTGCCCGAGGTCGAACTGGTACAGGCGCGCATTCGCCCGAATATTTCTCGCGTTTTTTGTGGCACAGACTTTCAAGTCTGCTGTATCGCGGATTTCAAATACGCGACCCGTTCGCAATGCCGGGTGCACAGATTCACTCTGCCGATTTGGAAACCGGCGATACAGCAGGTTTGTCCCAAGAGACCAACCCCACAAGCCCAAGCCCGTCAGGGCGCCAGATAACAGCCCACCGTGCTAACCGTGGGCATACAGACCGCCCTAAATCATTCCCAACTCCCGAATGGGTCGGCAGGTCATGGTACACCGTGCTTGCTGAAACCATGCAGGTTTTTGAATTCCGTCTTGCTGCTGCGTGGATGCGGCAAAACCGTGGCACAAACTTCTAGGTCCGCCGTGTTGCGTCTGGTGCACAAGAGTACAACCACAGTCTGTACCTAAGCTGATCCCAAAGCGGTGCCGTCGCTCGCTGACGCCGGTCTGTCACCGCACTCGAAAAATCTCTCGGCCAATTCTTTACCGCAAGGACGCGGAAGCGCAGAGCGTCGGTAGGGCGCGTTCCGCATGTGCGGGACGCGCCGCCATCCATACGCCCGGAAAGGTCCGGCGGGCAGAGGACTGCCCGCCCTACCAATCCGGTTGTGACGGAGCGCGCCACTCTGGGGCGCAGTAAATTCTGCATTGAAGAGCAAGGCTTCATCAGGGCCGGCTTCTGTGCCGCGCTCGGGCTATACCAAACTTTGGCTGACGCGCAAGTCGTGTCAATCAATCGAACCGAAAGCGGTGCTGGAGCACCGCGCTCCAAAAATTTCTCCTCCAATCCTTAACAGCAGAGGCGCAGAGAGTAAGGTAGGGCGCGCAGTCCACTGCGCGCCGGTGTGGGTTATGCAGACCCGGCCTTCCCGGCTGGAATCCTGCCGTCCGCGCCCTTACGGGCGCGGCTACGAGCCAGTAATCTGTTGGTGCGGGAAAAACACCCTGTTGATTCTGCATCCGGCGGGCAGAGGACTGCCC
>Ga0315298_1000302_pt1 | contig 97225 bp, 104 predicted proteins | sample WHS_1_MG_FD_203077 | JGI IMG/M metagenome (GOLD analysis project Ga0315298, IMG submission 203077) | Extremophilic microbial mat communities from Washburn Hot Springs, YNP, Wyoming, USA - WHS_1_MG | ecosystem: Environmental > Aquatic > Thermal springs > Hot (42-90C) | place: USA: Wyoming...
AGATCTGTTGATAGGGTTAGATGCTCAAACTCACCGTTCCAAGCAACTATAGCCTTCTGTCCAGGACCATAAACGTCAACATCCAATATTGGTAAGACGCCTCTGTCGGCTTGAACCTGAACGGTAAAGGTGAACAATAGAACAGATAGGATCGCTATCAATGCAGATATTCTCATCGAACTCACCATACCTACAGTCCACACCTCCCCCATCTCATGACCCGATTTAAATGGAGGGAATGAATCTGCATCTCTATCCTTCTTCCCAGCAAACACCTTTCTACCAATATAACACCACACCCCTCTTCCACCCTTGTAGTGGGCGTAGTAGAGGTATGGATATTTCTTGCCTTAAGGGTTCTTGATGTTCTTGATTTGGGGTGAACCCCTCCTACCACATCTTGGGCAGGCGACGCTTCTTGGCGGGGTGATGTCCAGTGCGTAGGATAGGAGCTGCTGGGCGGTCGGCCTCTTCGAGACCATATCGAACTCCCCTGGTGTATATGTCAAGGCTTGGAGCTCCTCAGGTCCATCGGTAGGGCAACCGCGACGTCGACATACCTTGCGATTTGGGATACGGGTGTGAGCTCACCTAGAAATTCCACCTCTTCACTGCTGAGCTTGAGCATAAGCTCCTCACATAACAATTATCCTACATGCAACTTTGACTCTTCCTATGTTATTCTTGAGATTTCAGGCCGGAAGCTTTAGTAACATTAAATATAATTAAGGTGATATGTATCGGGGCTTTTAACACTAGAGAGTCGTCTGGTTATATGACGCTTACGTTCTAGTCTAATCCCAAAATTGAATACAGAGATCCTAAACGGAGACTACCATTTAAAGGGCACCAAATAAGATTCGTATGATCGTAATGCTTAAATTCACTCTTTAGAATTGTTTGGAAGGGTTTTTATGGTCTCCCGCTTCGGATTCCAACTTGTCATCTTGATTTTGATCTCGGTTGCAATGGTCCCCTACATTATACCTGAGACTCTTTCCTATGAGGATCTTGTTTTGAATGGAGGATTTGAGACCGGGGATCTCAGCGGATGGAATGTTAATGGAACCTGTGAAGTTAGATCGTATGTTTACCTGCGTCCACATATGGGTAAATACTCAGTAAGGATAGGGGCTGAAGGGGGTGAGGGTATCCTATATCAAACTATAGAGATTCCAGAGGGGTCGAAGGCCAACTTCAGTTTCGCCTACAAGTTGGATGAAGGGGCTGCTCTAGACGTGTATTTGCGCGATGCCTCCGGAACATCTGTTCAACACTGGAGCCTGAGGGAGAAGACTGACTGGAAGCTCTTAAAATTTGAGATAGACACACAGTCGGCTGGGAAACCGTTGACTATAGTGTTTGTCGGCAAGGTCTTCACTGAGAAGAGGCTGGAGGCTGTTGAGGTTACGTCGCCGACGGGCCGAACGAGCATAATATACACGTGGAGCATCTATAACTACTGGCCTTACATAGATAGTGTAAGTGTTGTTTTCAAGAGGGTCTACTATAGTGTAAATGTAGAGGTATCTGGTTTACCTGCAGGTCTATCAACAAAGATCTTTGTCGACGATCAGGTGGAAGGTTCCATAAAGGTAGGCTTACCGAAGAGATTCCAATTTAGAATAGGAGACCGCCACAGGTTGAGAGTTGAAGATTATGTTAGTGACACTCAAGAGGTAAGATATGCCTGTAAGCTCTGTTCAACAGTTACAAACGCCTCCTCCGACGAAACTTTGAGATTCGACTATTCGCCCCAGTACCTTTTGACGCTGGAATCATCCTATGGTAGAACGGAAGGTTCTGGTTGGTTCAATAAAGATGATGTTGCAAAGTTCTCAGTAGGGCCTGAGACCATTCCGATGGAAGGGCTTCTCGGTTTTTTGGGTGCAAAATACAAATTTAAGGGTTGGGGTGGAGACTTGAGGTCGGACTTGCCCTCCAGCGAGGTTGTAATGAACTCACCGAAGAGGGTAGTTGCAGTCTGGGAGGCCGACTATTCAAGCGTGTATGTGATCGGAGGAATATTTGCAGCGTTGGTCTCTATTTCGTGCCTTGTGATTCTCAGGATGAGGCCGACTCTTAAGAGATTAAGAAAAAGATAATATATTGCTTAGAACATTATTTTGTTTTTATCTATATTTTGAATGGCTATAACTTTTTCATCTCTCTTTTACATGTTTCTTCAGTCTCAAGAATTCTTCCCTGGTGATCTCTCCCCTGGCATATTTTCTCTCCAGATCATCCAACGTGTACAGTGATTTCTCTCCTCCAAGTTTTGAATGTGCTTGAAGGAAAAACGCTCCCCCTATGACAAGTCCCAGAATAAATAGCGCTATTGAAAAGAATAGAGCCATTCTCCTCGCACCCTTAACGTCTCCTGTTCTTATCTTCTCCCCAACCATTACATGAGATGCTAGGGCGGAGAATAGTGAGAGGAAGCCGAAGACAGTGCAGACGAGTCCACCGATGCGAAAAACTGTGCTCACAAAGATTATTATCAGTCCAATGATGGCTGTAGCCGTCGCGCCGATCATCGAATATGAGCGTGCATCTTCAAGCTCAGTTGAGAGGTTCAAAAATATCACATGGAGTTCTTCTGGATGGATAAAAGACTTTCATCTCATTGCTCACGTTTCTCTTTTCTCGTCAGATCTCTCTTCATTCTAAGGTATTCTTCTCTGGTTATCTCCCCTTTCGCATACCTTCTCTCAATAATATCTATCGGACTGACTTCTACAAGTTCTCGAGGTTCCTCCTTCGGCTGAGGTGCCTCCTCCTTTCTTGAAACCGTGCTTCTTCGATATGCGAAGATCGAGGCTACCACTATTACGATGGCGATTAGAGCTATAATCGTGTAGGGCATCGAGTAGTCTTCTCTCCATCTTGCAGTGACCGTTTTAGGGGAGTCCATGTTTACATCGGCGACGTTTCCCCTTGAAGCAACACCTCCAGACCACCCGTCAAAGATCCTTTTTCCACCTAGAAAACCCATCAAACCTTCCAGCGGCAATTCTTTCTCCACCTCTATGTTTGCGATGGAGCCTTCCTTATACCAGCCACTTCCAGACGGTGTGCCGTAATCTGATCTCACTTGTAAGTAGTACTCCTTATGATATTCAGCCTTTGCTTCCACCGGTGAATTGAGGACAACATTTGTGGTAGAATCCTTGACCAAAGATCCGCCTATAGTCCAACCGTCGAAGACTTCCCTGACACCTGCGGATACGTCGACGGTCTTTGGTGTGGACAGTGAGACCGATGAGCCTTTAGAGTACCATCCGGAACTTTTCGCAGCATCTCCATAAGGCGATGACACAGATAATAGGAATTCGACAGTGTAGGTGAAGGTGTTGGCAGCCTTCGCCTCTCTCGTCGGTGCACTAAACTTTTCTAAGTACCATGAGTTTGCTGGACAGTGGAACCTCTCACCTTTAGCACCTTCAACATACGATTGAACAGTGAAAGTATGGCCTACACGCCAGTTAACTTCGACATATACTGTTCCCCCTCCAGGTATTGTGCCGGCTGATGAGTCGTCAACTTTCAATGTTGTGGAGTATTGAGATGGAAATCCCTCGACGCTGATAGTTACCGGAACCTTGTGAGGAGAGTAATAGTAAGTGTAATAGTAGGACCAGTCCCATGGACCCCAAAAGTAGTAATACGTCACACCACCTTCAGTACTATACATAGACTTGAACTCAACGGCGTTAACCCCATGTATAATTGAGGGAGAATAGCAGATAGCCAGAGGTATGATTAATATAATCAATATGGAAGTACGACGTATCAACGCCGCTCTACTCTAACTGAATTATAAGAATATTACATCAAATTTAAAATTTATGGTATTTTCATGATAATGCGATCCTGACCCTATTATGTGCTCACATGAGCCTCCACGACGCTTCTCATGACTTCGGCTTCAACAGCTTTATTCAGACGCTGCCGTTGATATAACCTTCGGAGTATAGTAAGGTTTATGTGAGCATATCCATGGTTTGTGCTTCGATTTAGAGAGAGTAAGGGGTGGGGAATTCAAGGTGTATCATTCGCATTATTTCAGGATCCTTGTGATAACCTATATTCTCAGCCTGTTTCTCTGTAATGTTTCTGTTGTTTATGGTGGATATGTTAAGAGTACGGTAGATCCTGCTGGGAATGTTGTTCGTATGCAGATGAGTTACAGTGCAGACTGTAGGGGTCTGAATATCAGTGGGAGGCAGCTGCTTGAACAGTTGAATTACCATTTTCAGGCTCGTCAACAGAGTCAAGGCTTTATTCAGCAGGTTAGGCTCACATTTACAAATCGTCTCAGAGAGTCTTTGGGATTGAATGTTAACATAAGTGGCTTCAACATGACTTACTGCTATATGGCTGAGAACCATACTTTAAGATTGGCTGTTGACATGAATATCAGTGGGCCTGTGAGCTATAATGGTTCTGTTTATCTTGTGAAGGCTCACTGGCGATGGGTGAATGCTTCCGGTGACTATGAGTTTGTGAGCTCATTCTGTTCATGTACCAGATATAGATTCAACTTTGCAAAGATGTTGGGGCTGGACCTCTCCAGATTCAACACCCCTATGGAAAAATGGAATAGAACCGTGATTCAGAGTCAGAATATGACCCGCTACACCCTCACGATCCCAGCTTACAATCTGACCACTCCATACGGAAGGATCATGATAGATCCCACTCAAGTCATAGAAACCCCTGGGGAGACCTATGCTGCAGGAGACCTCATTCAACTGGGATCCGTTCCAATACCTGAATTTGGAAGCTTGATGGGGTTGACGACTGTTCTCACCATCACTTTGGCTGTCACAACCGCATTAATTAAGAACGGCACATGCAAAATTAGAGATGGTAGGCTGTAGATTCACCGCTGAACCTTTATGTTAGAATCTTAAGAGTTTGCTTGCTAAGACAAACTCGCGTTCGGAAGAACATATATGAAGATGAGTAACAGGCTCATTTCCTAGATCTTTGAGGAAGGTATGGGCATAGACTTTTTATCTGGAATCCAGAGCCTAAGAATAGTCTGAAAATTCACTCCATAAGAAGTGAATCTCTAATAGGAGGGTTGTGAGGGGGTTTAAGGTTATGCCTTACTACGTTACTGTTGGGGTTGAGCTTGTGGCTGGTGAGCCACCATACGATTTTGAAGTCAGAATATGCTACGGCTCAACATGGGAAGATATCAGAAGTCAACATGTAAAAATCTCAGATACGAAAATCCGCTACTGTGTACAGTTGAGTCTAGATATTCCAGGTGATACCCAACTAATGTATAAAATCATAAATTGGGATGATAAACCAGCTGTCTTCAAGTCTGACTGGGTTTACCCTGAGAGACCTGAAGACCTGGGACCTGAAAGAGGTGTAGCTGGACTCGGGACACGATACTTCTATGAGAACACATCTTACGCAAACAGTTTCCCAACCTCAAGCTACAAAGGACACAAATGCGGCGGCACAGCCGGTGAAGCACCCTCCAGATGAGAATAGAATCCTATACTCAACAGTCTTCCCTCGGCATCCTCCCCAACATCAGGCTATGCACGGCCTCGAAAGATTTGGAGATCGCCCTCTTGTCTTCCCCACAAGAACGCACCCCAACCCTCCTCGATGCTGTCTGAAGTAGATTATCTTGAGAGAATAATATGTATGAACATGCTAAACACCAACCATTAAAAGAATGATAAAAGTCCTTTTAGATTTCTGGATAAAAGTCAATATACACATCCATTTTATGCAGCCTTTTCAATAACGAATATCCATCTGGGAGAATTGTGGGAAGCAAATCGGTAAGATTCCTGCATTTGCGTGCGCAAGATGTTAGACGGAGGTTTATTCTCCTACGTTTGGTATAACGATGCTTACTGGGTTAGAGCTGAGAAAGTATTGCGAACGTAGAAAATTTTAAATAGCATGGGAGTCGCTCAAAATAGTTTAAGGTGCTGAGAATGAGAAATGGATTCGTAGACACGTCCTTGTTAAGAACTGTGACAAAGCATTCAGCAATAACGAAGATGCAGGCGATAGCTATCGTAGCGATCATAGTGATTGCAGCCATCGTGGGGGGTAGTTACTACTTCATGGCGCCTGCTCCGAAAAAAGAAGTAACGATAAACATTTTCGTACCTACACTACCGGAGTTGCCTGTAATAAAAGCAGCACTGCCAGAATTCGAGAAAGAAACTGGAATAAAAGTCACAGTTGAGGCCACTGAACAGACGGCACTCATAGCAAAGGCGATAGTTGCTTTTCAAGGCAAGACCGGCGCATATGACTTAGTGATCTCAAATGCATATGGCATGGGTGCATACAAGCCATACGCAGAACCTCTCGACGAGTATATCCAAAAATACAAATTCGACAAAACCAGATATTTTGAGCGATTAATGAACTTTTACAACTTTGATGGGAAGCAACTCGGACTACCTATAATAGTCACCGGCCGCCTCATGTTCTATAATCAGGAATTGCTGTCAAAATATAATAAGTCTATTCCGAAGACGTATGACGAGGTTTTGCAGACAGCGCGTTTCTTCACTAAGAAGTTCAATCCGAATTCCCCAACTGAGTTCGGCATCGCTTTCGGGGGCATTCGGTTCTATTTGGACATAGGCTGGAAAGCGGCGCTCTGGGCGCATGGAGGGGAGTGGTCAGATAGGAATTGGAATCCAAAGTTTAACTCACCGGAAGGTGTAGCGGCACTGCAGTACTTTGTTGATTTGGCAGAATGTGCCCCCCCCGGAGTTGCGTCCTTCTCGATCGCGGAGCCGACTGCATATTTCATAGAAGGCAAAGTCCCAATAATAGAACACTGGAACAGCCAGATCTTCCACGCTGAGAACAAAACTAAGTCAAAAGTTGCTGGGAAGGTCGTCTACGCCTCTATGCCCATCGGACCATCAGGCAAAGGTCCATACAACCCAGCATCATGCTGGGGGGCGATCATTCCTACAGATTCCAGACATAAAGAAGAAGCATTCCAACTGTTAAAGTTCCTTTGCAGTGAAAAGTTCCAGAAAACGATACTACTTATAGGGAGCATGCCAGTGATGCCATCAGTATATCAAGACCCAGCAAACATAGCTGAACTGGAAAAGAAGTACTCGCCAGAGTACGCCAAAGCAGTTCAATACAATGTTGAGCTCGCAAAATATGGGAGGCCCTTCTTCGAACTTAACCCCTATCAGCCAGGCACAATCCCAGAATACATGCAGATCATGGATGTAGAGGCCGCATTCTTCCAAAAGGCGCTAGGCAAAGAGATTTCCGCCAAGGAAGCATGTGATGCTGCTGTAAAAGCGGTGGCAGAAATTCTGCGTGGTGCTGGATACATAAAGTGACCATCCTAAACATGGATGGTCCAACCACAATTTTTTGTGGATGGGCATTTATGAACCTAAGAAGATATGAGTTTCTCTTGTATGTGGGTCCCGGCCTCGCATATTTCCTATCTCTGGGAATATTCCCGTTACTCTTCTCAATATATATATCATTCCACCTTTACCAGCTGAACAGGCCTGAACTTGGCAACCCATTTGTTGGAGTAGCCAATTACATAAACGCTATCAGAGACCCACTTTTCCACGATGCATTATTTAGAAGCTTTCTTTTGACAACAGAATCTGTTATTTTGCAGATGCTACTCGGACTGGGACTGGCACTTCTTCTAGCGACAGAATTCAGAGGATGTGGTCTGACTAGATCTCTTCTTCTGATGCCCATGACCCTGACACCTGTTGTTGTTGGCTTGTTATGGAGGTACCAGTTCCAGCCTGGCGCCGGGATATTGGAGTGGATAGCCTCTATGATCACAGGGAAGTCCTTCTATGTCCTCGGTGAGCCTCAACTGGCGCTTCATGCTATTGTCCTCACTGAGGTTTGGCATTGGACTCCTTTTGTTATGCTTATCTTGTTGAGTGGATTGCTGGCTATGCCAGTTGAACCATTCGAAGCTGCAAAGATCGATGGAGCTTCAGCAATCCAGACATTCAGGTATATTACTTTCCCCTTGTTAAAACGTTCATTCCTCGTTGCCTTACTCTTTAGAACAACCGATTCGTTGCTGATCTTTGACAAGATCCTTCTTCTCACAGAAGGAGGCCCAGGAACTGCAACACAGACACTCACATACTACAATTTCTTAACAGCTTTCAGCTATTGGCGCGTGGGGTATGCTGCTGCGATCTCTATCTTGACAGTGATAATACTAAACATACTCAGTAACCTCTTCATACGCCTAATTTGGAGGAAATAGTTGTGAGTAGAAAGAATCTGAGATTAGTACTTATCTACATATTGGTTGCAATTACTCTGATATTTTTCATATTTCCAATAATCTGGATGGTAATTACAGCTTTCAAGCCTGAAGCTGAGACCCAAAGGATACCCCCTGCAATAATATTCAGTCCGACCTTGAATAACTTCTTTAGATTACTCGGCGCAGAAGTAGGATCATACCATTATGGACAATTCCTCTTCAATAGTATAGTGGTAGCGGTTTTCAGTACGATGATTTCTATACCTTTGGGAACGCTCGCTGCCTATGGTCTAGCAAGATTCTCTTTCCGCGGAAATTATTCTATCGCATTCAGTTTTCTAGCAGGAAGATTCATGCCTCCTATAGCCACCGCAATCCCACTCTACCTTATGTTCAATACGCTTGGAGCCATTGATAAATATCATTCGATCGTTACTGTTCATGCTTTGGTTGAGATTCCCTTTGTAGTCTGGTTGATGAGAGGGTTTTTCCTTGAAGTCCCCAGTGACCTCGATGACTCAGCTATGGTTGATGGATGCTCAAGAATTGGCGCACTATTCAGAGTTATATTGCCAACTGTACGCCCTGGGCTTTTTGCTACAATCATCTTCACAGTGATAGTATCTTGGAATGAATTCCTCTTTGCACTGATTCTGACAAGGGTCAACACAAGAACGTTGCCTGTTGCAGCCACAGAGTTCATAGTCTCTTTCATAGGATATGACTATGGAGCCATGTCTGCTGCAGGTGTAGTGATTGGAATTCCCATCATAGCGTTTGCTCTAATGGTTCAGAAGCATCTAATAAAAGGCATGACTCTAGGGGCGGTTAGAGCTTAATTTCCCTATGTCGCTTCTAGTCTTCGAGGAGCAGGGAAAATTCTTTGTCCTTCTTTCTGAGCTGGTTATATAGTTCTCTGTCGGCTGTGAAGAATTTCGCTTTAATGCTCTTTGCAAGTGGTAGATATGTTGCGTCATAGAACGTCATATTCTCCTCGAAAGATATCTTTGCTGCGAAGAAGGAAAATTGGATGCGTAGTGATGGTGAATAATCTTTTATTTTAGGTTTTATTCTGATCTTGGGGTGGAGAAGGCTAGGAATCGGTTGAGTATAGCGGTTCATTGTGAGGCCATTGTCGGTAATAGGTGAGTATAGGGAGCGAATATATATTCGTAAAGATATAATAGTGAAGCTCGTACAGTATGGGGCTCTAAATCAGACTGCTCTACTCAGCTACTGCGGCTTGAACCTGAAGAAACATAAACATATACTTGACGAGATGGAGTCTAAGGGGCTTATAGAGAAGGCTGAGGTCCATCATGGCCACAAGAAGGTTACGATATATAGGGTGACAGATTCAGGCATAGAATTCTGCAGGCGGATCCTTGAACCTTACGAAGCAATGTTTCCAAGAATAAGGAGGGATATGTTAACAAAGTTACGGAACCGATATATTGCCTCAGAGAGATCGTAGAGGTGGTTGATGTTATGGCCCGTACAGGTGAGGATGAGGGTGGTGGGGAGACGAGGCTCCTAGACATGATCGACACCCTGATCCTACATGTAAACGAGGAGAGAACCTGGTTTAACATTCTTGTAGCCACATCGATCCTCGCAGCCCCAGTATCAATACTCTTCACATTATTCCTACTACTCCACAGGAGACTTTTGGCCTTCATCTTCAGGTTCGACCCACTCCTGGGAACGGTTGCAATAGTCTATTTCATTGTCATTCTGGTAGTCTCCCTACTCTGGCTGACCGTCGGCCTCAAGGAATATAGGTTTCTCTCCGAATGGAACAGTAGGTTCAGAAGATACTTTTCTCTGAAGGAGCATCTCGATAAGGAGTTGCGGGCGGAGTTCGAAGAGGAAGCTTAAAGGTCCCACACCTGAATCAAATATTTCAAGAATCACCTATGTGTCGAATATGAGATGGGGTAGGGGCCCGACGATTTATGTTTGTGACTGGATGGATCGATGGTGAACAAAGTTAACTAACAATGCTCCGCAAGATGGAAATCTTAACCTATGAATATGTTCTTTGGAGGTGAGATAGGTCTTGTATAGATATTCGCTCCCTGCATGTCTCCTAGCAGCTGTGATGGTTGCCCTCCTCATACCCACACCTGCTCTCGCTGCTTCTCTTGAGCTCAAACCGAGCATAGGTGACGTATACGTCGTAACGACGATAAAAGGCGTTGCCAAAAAATATGTTGGAGGCCAGGAGACGGCTCTTCAGGCTGTGCTGGAGATGAAGTGTAGGGTCACTGAGGCTGGTGCAAGGTTTGTCCTCTTCAGAGTCGTCGAGGGCACATTGAAGATTGGAGATGACACATACAAGATAGTCGATGACCGGTGGAGAGGGGTCTATGATAGAAAGACTGAGAAAACGTTTGTGGAGGCTACAGCGGTGGATGGGCTCGGCGCAAGAATACATTTCATCCTCATAGGAGACGATTCAAGACACACCCCCGGAGGAACCTACATGAATATCGGTGGAGGCCTCAAGGACCCTGGTGGGGACCACTGGAGGCTGACGATCAGGGCTTGGAGATTCAGAGTAAACTGAGTAAACGGCGGCGCCGTTACGTCAGCAAAGTCAACTCCACCCTTTTTTAAAAACTCTCCTACAAAGAAGCCGTCTGAAACAAAACATCCACATAATTATATAGAGGCCACCGACCCTTCAGAAGATATTATTTCTCAACAGCCTAGAAAAGAATAGATTAACCTACAGTAAATCAGCAGAATGTTTTAGAGGAGACGATTAAAAGGGGGAGCCGGCGATATAGTAAGCTATGAATAGAGAATTCTGGGATACGATCTGGTTTTTCGAGTTTATGAATAAGAGAAGAAGAAAGAAGAGGAAGAAGAGACATCATGGCGAAGATGATTCCGCAGTGAACCTATAAGAGATGATTCACCGAAAGTAATAACGTTAACAGAGAATGTACCTGGAAATTTCAGGTATATACCTGGTCCATTAGCATCTGATACACGCTCCTCCAGAATCCAATATTCCAAAGACTATTCTATCTCTGTGGGGTCGGTTGCGGACGGCGGAATTCAAAGGCACAAATTTTAAAAATATTCAAATATGAATTATATTGTCCCGGGTTGGTTCTGATTGAGGCTGCTTGTTAGGTTGAGTGCACTGCGCAGAGTAGTCTATAATCTCGCATACCATAAGGATCTGCAGGGTCTAGTCTATAGGTTTCTTCGCAACTCAAAATTTAAGGCGCTCCATGACAAGAAAGGATGCAAGTACTTCTCCTTCTCCAACCTTATTCCCCCAAGCAGAGTGATCGATGAGGGGTCTAACAAGACGCTGATAATAGCCTCTCCAGATAGTCACCTCATTGAAACACTGTCACACAGTCTGGAGGGGATGATTAACAGAGAGATCAAAATAGGTGAGATGACATTCAGGGTTGAGGAGGCTGGGATTTTTGAGCATGAACTGCCACAGGGCACTTCTGGCGGATTCACTTTAACGAGTGGTACACCGATAGTTGTTAGGATCCCCCAGAATCGACTACAAGAATATGGAATCAACCCTAAGTATCCCTACCGCTACGTCTACTGGAGGAAAGAATATAATCCAACAGCCTTCGTGAAACAGCTAGAGGAGAACCTTATAAAGAAATACAACGAATACTATGGTGCAAAACTGGAACCACTCCAGATTTTTGAGAGACTTCGATTCAAGAAACAGGTCGCAGTCCCATTAAAGATGAAGGGAGAAGAAACGACAATTATTGGAACCTTATGGGGCTTCCACTTCGCCAACTTGAATGGTATTAGAAGAGACTTATTACAGTTCGGGCTTGACGCAGGATTCGGCGAGATGAACAGCCTAGGATTCGGATTCATGAACTTAACCCCACAATATCCTAGTAGGTGATATTGTAGTGATTGCATCAATCGCACAATCGGGACCACCGCCTGATGGTTTGAATGTGGGAGGAAGAAACATTCCGTTTCAGGAGATTGAGAAGGTAATTTTCAGGTATGGTGCAGACAGAGCTTGGGACTCTAAGCTCGCAAAATGGGGTTCCAAGGGCGAACAGTCGATCTTAGCTCATGCAATCAACACTTACTCGGTGGCAAAAATACTATCACTGAGGCTTAAACAGAGCTTAGGCCTATCCGACCAGAGCATTCTCCTCACTTTAATTGCAGCCTTTGTTCATGACTTTGAAAAAGAAACTGAAGAATACCAACAATCAATCCGATTAGGAAAGGCCATAGATCACTGTCCCATAGAAGATAACGCGGTTGCAAGTTTATATAATGCTGTTCAGGAGGTAATGCGCCTGCTAAAGGTCGATTTGACAGACGAAGAGCTAAGACTAGCCTTTGAAAATGTCTTCTCAGCTACCACTGAGCATATGAAGAGTGAATATAACATTGCTAGAGCAATAAAAGTTCTCAGAGAGGGTTATGAGAGAGACAATAGGATCGCTTCGCTCGTTAGAACGGCCGATACAATAGCGTCTTGGAAGACCCTAAGCGATGTCACGAATGATCTTCCTCTGCTGTCGGGGAGATGTTGGATTTCAACTCATAGAGTTGCGAGAATACGAGGTATTTTAACCTCTATATTACATGAGGTTCTTGAACAATTAGCGAAAGACAATGGAAACGACGTATTGTTAGTTTATCCCGATGGAACATTGTATATCGGAGAAAAGAATCCATTCTCTTCTGTCAACATCGACAAAATATCGCATCTCATTGACTCAAAGATAAGTGTCTTAACAAGCTCAAAACAGATCGCAAATACAATCGTAGGTAGGCCTGGTAGAACGGTTCTGAAAGCGCCTGAACTCATCAAAAGAGAGAACGTAGGATTGGTATTGGAGGAAGCCAGCCGCAAAATGTTCAAGAATGCGGGTAAGAGGGCCAAGGAATACATCGTCCATCGCTTACGCTTGATGAATGGGCAAGTAGATACCTCTCATTATGTCTCTCTCAAAAAGACAATAGATGCAGAATGGGCGTCTGTCAGAGAATCGGACTTTCAAAGATATCGTGACAAATATTTTCCAGCCCTGTCTTGTGGAGGTGATCTCTCTAACGAGTTAGTAGAAGTTGAAAAAAGTCTATTGATCGAGGCAGCAACAGATGCTTTTGTATTGTGCGTTTTCAACGAAATTAGGAAGGAGTGTATGCCAAAAGATCAGGCCGAGAAGACCGGTGCAGAGTTTGCTAAACAATTCGATAGTGAATTACTAGAGAGGTTGCCCGGTACAGGTGGCAATGATCCTGTCAAGTGGAGATTCTCCGTAATCGATTATTTCTGGTCGTTGCCAGCTACAAAACTGGATCCGAGTCTACAAGGGACGATAGGTGATGTAGATCATACTCAAAGACGAAAGTTGTTAGTGAAGAGGCTGACCTCAATTCTTGAGACGTTCTTAACCAACTCTAACATAAGTAGTGACTTGGCCATAGGCAGAGCGCTGGTTGAGTCTGACCTGATTGAGCCCAAATTTGATCAATCGCCATTATTCGCCTTCGGGGCTCAAAATGTCGAAGAAATGTTGAGACCCTACTACATGAGTAAAAGAGCTAAGACAGACGTAGGGATCTGTGCAATTTGTGGTTCACCAGGAGAGATATTTCCTGCTACTGCGGATCTCATAGGCGAGGGATCAGAAAGTTTCACAAACAAATTACCTGCAGGTATACCTCTTGGAGGTAGCGCCAAGTTAAGAATATGCACTCTGTGCATATGGGAGGCAACTCTGCGAGATTTGATGGGCGTTCAGGCTCCTGAGGAAGTAATCCTGTTAATGCCTCAAGTCAACATCAGCAGGGAGCTGTATGCCCATTTGGCCAGAACCTATGAGGATTTATCGAGATTCCAAATCAGTGGCTTTACTCCTCTTTCATCCTATGTTACATTGGCTGATAATGCCGCTTCAGGTAATATCTCTCTCTGTGATGCTAACCACCTTATACCCCCTTCTAAGTCGGAGACTTACTTGGACCAAATCTACCAAATTCTTGTGGAAAAAGTGTCAGAAGATACGGAGGAAATTGCAGAATATCTGAGAACGCTGGGTCTAGATGTGCCTGTGTGTTCTTCGCATGACGACATTGTCAGGACGTTATTGGATAACCTTCAGTTGATTGAATCGAGGGATCCAGAGATGTTCAGCTTGATCTCGAAAGTCAGCCGTTCTAACATATCATTCGTTTTTCAGACTCCCAACTTTGCAGCCGTCTTTCGAAAAAGAGAGATTAAACTCACAAAAAGGAAAGGAGCTGAAGTCTCTGCAGAAAGTGACTCAGGTGCAGCATTGAGGAAGATGCTGGTGGGATTGGCACTCTCTAAGGTTATGTTATGTTCAGTCGTCTTCCTGAAGGGTTTGAGCATATTTGAAAACGTTACGCCGAAAGGGGCTTTAAAGATCCCGGAAGTCTTGAATGTGAAGAGACTTTGTGAAGGTTGGACCGGCAAGCATAGTGAATGGGTTTCACTATCTGACAGAGATGCCTTGCTTAAGAGAATTGGAGCTATCTTTGTTGTAGCAGGATACACAGGTTTGGGAATAGATGCACCTTTCAGGTGCTCTGGCTTGAGCTCAGGTGAACTTCTCCGTAGATTAGAGACGAAAGGTATGCGCATTGGTTTACAGGCAAAATTACTTAAAACACTGCTAACCATATATAGAGGTGGGGAAAGTAGATGACTAGCCCCCAGAACGTACTACCTAGAAGATTGATTCAAGTTAAACCTGAGAGATTTGATGTGAAATCTAAGCACGAAGCTATCGAGAAATCTGTAAGTTTACTCAACGATTATCTTGATACATTCATTCCTAAAGGTAGAGTGTGGACTAAGTATTCTTTGGAGGGCCCCGCTGGCAAGCTCATAAGCATACTGAAGTCGGGCAAGCTCTCCACCAAGAGCGCTCTCATAGGTCAGATAACAACGATCCATGAAAGTACAGGTAACAGATTAACCGAAGAGTCCGCAAAAAAGCTGGAGAAAGCGGTTGATGCCCTCTTGGAGGTATTGGATGGTGTTCCGCCTACTAAGCGCCTCAGGGTACTTTCAGAGGTCGATTACGGTTTATACTTTGAAAGGAAGAAGAAGCTTCTAGAGATGCTTGCCCGCAACCAAGAGGAATGGATATCATTTCTAAAGGGTAAGTATCAGGACATAAATAGGCTTAACGAAGCGTGGAATCTTACTGTTGAAGGAAAGAACAAGCCGTATTCGGATTTCTCCAAAATCGATTGGCCAACTTCGTCGTTCGAAAAAAAGTTTAGCGAAAATAAACCTGCACTTGACGATTTAGATGAATTCAGGAGACGCCTTAAAGTGTCACCCCTCCTCTTCTCCATTGAAGAAGAGGAAGGATTAGAAGGCGAAGAAACGGAGGTCGAAGAGGCATGAGCGATTCTAGACTACCTTTGCCAAAGGCGTTTGAGCCTCTGAAGGATTATCTCGTTGAGAAGCCAGAACCACTACGTAAGACTCTCACGGTTCAGGTAGTTGTGGCACGGAATATTCTCGACTATACGGTTCTAAGAACAGAGGAGACAAGGGAACTCAACACTACCGCAACTCCCTTATCCATCACTAGACCTGAACCTACTTTAAGGGTGGTTTTTCTAGGTGGCAAACAAAAAGCGCCTGAAACAAGAACCCTTGGAGCTATTTTGCGAACTGCCAACGAGACCTTGGGAAGAAATGACGCACCAATCTGCTATCTTAAGGATAAGCTTTGCATGCATTGTCCACGCTGTGCCCTATTCGGTGCAATAAGTACAAGAGGAGGAACTCAGGAACTTAATTTCAAACATAGGATTGAGTATTCTAGTGCCTACTCCCTCTTACCATATGACGAAATAGAGGAATCCATAACCTTCAACGCAATAGATGAAGTCACAACGAGAGTGGGACAAGCTCTCGGCGAAACTTCTACGGTAGCACCTGCAAACATTTTTCCGAGCATAGTCACCCTCAACACGGTGACATGGAAGGAGCTCCTTCTAGCTCTCAAGACCATTCTCGCTACGAGGTCTTATGGCGCTGAAACTAGAACCAGAGGAGATGTGTTAAACATTATTCTTGGTATTGCAGCTGGATGGGAGGAAATCATCTCACCTTTAGAGTTGACGCTGGAGCTCTATGACATATTTGACACAAACAAAAACATCGATGAAAAGGACACAAACAAAAGCATCGATGAAAAGGACACAAACAAAAGCATCGATGAAAAGCAGATCGCTAAAATTCTTCGCAACTATAAGAAAAAGGCAGCTTTTGTCAATAGGACAAAAGTGCTTTCTCCAAAAGAGGTCTCCCAAATCTTAAAGACGGTTCAGGATTATGACCTCACTAAAGAATTTCTGGAAGAAGCCTATAAAGATGTAGACGAATTCTTGGCTAAGGCGAGATCTCTCGAATAAGGGAAAATTGCTTAGTAGACATCAGTAGTAGAAGAAGAAAGATACGATGATGCTAAAAACGTATCGAGTAACGCTTGTACCACACGATTTCTTATTCTTTACTACATTCGATTATCGTATAGGCATTCCACAGGATGCGATTCACAACTATTCTATCATGTATGCGCTATGGGAGAAAGGGAGGTTCGCATCTGCACGTACCCCTCACTACCACGAAGACCTTGCCACAATGCAATTCTATGCTACTCCAGCTAGACCGATCGGTGAACCAGATACCTTAAAATGGAGGACAGGTCGACCCACACACTTCGACCTTATCAAAATGACGTATAACAGTATCTCTGAGCTTTCGACTCAGAAGATGAAACAGGTTAATGTCAACATACCCGAGCTTGGTGTCTACTACAAGTTCCCTCCATTAACCTGCTATGAATTCTTTTTGCTGTCTAAACAGCCAATGAAGAGTATCATACGAATAGGCAAGAAATCCTGCATTGCAAGACTTCAATACGAGGAACTAACTAATATCCGTCATGTCAGAGGAACTTATGCTCCCAATCATCTTGTCAACATAGCAGACGTTCCTAAGGGAACCACATTTAAGGAGGGCAGAGTCTTGTACGGTTTCCCAACACTATTGATTGCTGAAGGAATTTTTGAGTCTGACTTCATACAAGCGGAGGATAGTAAGGGGAAGAAGATTTTGATACAAATGCCTAGGATTGATATCTACCAGTCGTTACAGGAGTTGAATAACTTGCCAAGTGCTCCGCAATGAATAATCATGGAACCATTATTAGAGGTCAATCAGCTCCCCTGCTATATGTTAATGGTTTCAGGATACCACTGCTTCCCCATCAAGCATTTGCGGCAGATTGGGTGGACTCGAACAACAAAGCTCTTGTAATACATGCTCCCACAGGTGGCGGCAAGACTTTAGCTGCTCTAGCTAGTGTTATTCGAATTGCTGAAAAGAGGGAGCACGTTACTGCGGCCTTCATCTATCCAACTAACGAATTAATTCGTAACCAATTGGCAAGCATGAGGAAGAGCATGATCCAACTAGGGTATAAGCCGAGAATATTCGGTCTTGCTTATCCTCCAGAGCAAAGTGACTACGATGTATCTCTTATAGAAGGAACTGGAGAATTTATGCATGCCCTAGCATTTTTTGACAAACTTGGAAGAATCAGAGAAAAACATCAAAGCTTTGGTAAAGTCTTGGCTAATGTTCTTGGGCATGAAGCAAGAATAAAGATACTGGCAACAACTCCAGATGCTCTCTACCTGCTTGTATCTGCCCATTATGGCTGTGCGGCTGGTCTACTCACCGAAGTGGCACATGCCGATCTCTTCACCATAGATGAGTTTCACGCTTATTGGGGTGTATCTCTCGCCAATCTTCTTTATTGCCTGAAAATAATTGATGAATTAGGAAAAGGAAAGTGCTTTATTTTTCTTAGTGCAACTCCATCTCAGGAATTACTGGACCTGCTCAAGAAACTTTTTAACCCATTAGTAGCCATAGACCTAGCAGAACTGATCGACGAAGAGAAGAGACAAAAGAGAGGAATTACATACTCCCAAGCAGGAATGCATGATATCTCTCACGATGTTGCCCTGCGTTTTCAATGCCTCTCCTCACTTAGTAATTTTGAGGGTATTTCAAGACTCGTTAAGGATGCCCTCGCCCAGAGATCACAAGCACTCACTCACAAGGCGGTACCATGTGTAATCATTCTCAATTCTGTTCTGGATGCTGCGAGGCTGGCCGAATTTCTCATCAAGAGAGGCTTTAAGGTTACTCAGTCGCATGGATTGATTCCCAAGGAGATGCGCTCCATAGATGGCGAAGTTGTTGTTGGAACTTCAGCGATAGAGCTAGGTATAGACTTCGAAGCTGAATGGCTACTATTTGAAGGTAGAGAATCGTCATCATTCCTACAACGATTTGGACGAGTTGGAAGACACTTTAAGGGGAATGCAGTCGCATTTGTTCCGAACAGGATCCTTAAGCTGCATATGCCAAAGGAGTTCACAAGAAATGAGTTCAATAACTTCATAAACCAAAATTTGTTAGGTTCGGAAACTTATTGCCAATTCGTCTGTTCATCCACAGCGGCTGAACTACTTTCAGCAATTGTACTCGGTATCCTTAATCAACTGGAGAGTGTCAGGGAAGAAGTCATAGTTAAGGAGTCAAAAGGACTAATCCTAGAATTGGCGAGATCGATTCAAGGCTCATTCGGTCAAGGAGCAATAAACCTAAGTGCATTGATGCAACGCCGCACTCCAAGATTACTTGCTGAAAAGCCTTCATTACGAGGAGGAACTACATCTATAGTGGTGTTCGTTAACAGTTATAAAGCCGTCATAATGCTCGATGCTGTAGATGGTTTTGAGAAGCTTGAAGAACTACAAACTCTAACCTTTGAGGAAATTAAACGTCTTTTAGAGAGCGACTCCCTTTCTAATGAAACGATCGCAATGTTGCTTTACGCAATTAATGCCAACTTTCAGACTTTTAGAGCAAGGAGTATCGCTAAGAACAGGGCGAAAGTCGAAGTTGCTGTAAAACAGAACGTAGGTGTGGGCATAGCTACTGAAAACAATCCCCTCTCTATTTTTGTTGACGGTCAACTGGTTAAAGAAAGTCAAAGAGTTTTTAAAGGAACACTCTTTCATATAACGAACGAATATCGTGACTGGCGCTTGAATCCAGTTCCCGCATATGAGTCTAAAGGAAAATATGTCATATTGGGGTCGAATGCTCTACTATCCAAATGGGTAGAAGAATATTCCTCAAAGAGTATGATGAGAAACTGAGAACCACAATTCACCATACAGGACTTAAGAAGCACATATCCTACCAGAGACTAATCAGACTCGAATGCTACAAGCTCGTAAGGCATATTCTGGGAGAGGTCAAATATAAAGCATTCAGACAGGGGTGAAACATTCTGTACATCATCGCAGTCTACGATGTTGCTGTAGAAAGACTGAACACAGTCAGAGGCATATTGAGGCGATACTTGAACTGGATCCAAAACTCAGCCTTCGAAGGCGAGTTAACTGAAGGCCTGTTAGAAGAACTCAGAATCAAACTCAGCGAGGCAATAGACTTGAACCACGACTCAATCATATTCTACACAACCTCAAACCCAAAATGGATCAGAAAGAAAGTTCTTGGAATCGAGAAATCCGAAGTAACCCAAGTCTTATAACTTGAGGATTTAAATACTTAGAACATCATCGACACCTAAAGAAAAACATAAAAGAGGAAAAAGCCAAATTAGGCTCAAACCCACAAAAAACAATGAAAACGGTCATTCTAACAGGGGGTTTCAATCGGTCTATAGTAGAATTGAAAGGGCACATACGTTTTGCAGACAGTTATCACGCAACAGTTTCAATCGGTCTATAGTAGAATTGAAAGGGGCATCCCATCACCTCCTGCATGATTGTTTCTCGGGTTTCAATCGGTCTATAGTAGAATTGAAAGTCCCATTCCACCGTTGTATGCCTGGGAGACTGCCTTGTTTCAATCGGTCTATAGTAGAATTGAAAGGAAGAATTAGAAGCAACATTGAAAAGGCTTGAGGAAGTTTCAATCGGTCTATAGTAGAATTGAAAGTGAAACTTTGCATATAGTTCAGATATGAAGTCGCTGAGTTTCAATCGGTCTATAGTAGAATTGAAAGTTTGATCTGTTCCAGCTGCTCTGGCATATTGGTCTAGTTTCAATCGGTCTATAGTAGAATTGAAAGGATCACTAGCACCCCAATGCGTGTATAGATATACGCGTTTCAATCGGTCTATAGTAGAATTGAAAGAAAGCATCATGGACTGCTTTGTTATGGTCTGTAAGAGTTTCAATCGGTCTATAGTAGAATTGAAAGTACATCGCATATAATCTTCCGCCTCTGGGCGTGGATGTTTCAATCGGTCTATAGTAGAATTGAAAGTCAACCTGCGTAAAACAGGAGCCAGACACATAACCGGTTTCAATCGGTCTATAGTAGAATTGAAAGATTTGAGGAGAAGCCATTCCGCATCTTCCAGATCTAGTTTCAATCGGTCTATAGTAGAATTGAAAGACCTTCAACTTTTGCGTCATACCAGTAAATAATTATGTTTCAATCGGTCTATAGTAGAATTGAAAGTATACGGAGTCAGAGTTATCTTATCCCCACTTGCCAGAACCTTCAGTTGACACCCAGGATGGACTTCCTAGGAAGCAATCTCCGTCGCATCTCTAGTCGACATATCTTTTGATAGGTGGCGATGAAATTCTTAAGATTTATCTAAACACTGTTTCAGAAGGGATCCTATAAGTAAATCCGAGTGAAACTGCTGAAACTGACATGTAGAGACGTCAAAAGCCTGGCAGACATTTCTCTCTCTTTTCACTCCTAACTCCCAGCCAAGAGAGTTTATTCCATTTAATAATAATACTCGCTAAACATCAATTGTTTAGACTTTACTGTGAGGCCTGTTATAAAGCCGAAGATGAATCCGCCTATATGAGCCCAGTAAGCTATGCCGCTCCCTACTCCACCAATAAGGCTTATCGTTCCAAAGACTAATTGCAGCAGGAACCATAGTCCTATCATTGTGAAGGCTGAGACCGCTGTGAGGTAGAATCTGATCAGCACCAGAATCTTGGCTCTTGGGAAGAGAACTGCGTAGGCTCCTATGACACCAGATATAGCCCCTGAAGCCCCCACAGCTGTAACGTTTGAGAGTGGATCCGAAAGATAATGAATGAATGACGCTGCGAAGCCTGAGGATAAGTAGAAGAGTAAATACCGCAAATGTCCAAGCCTGTCTTCAACATTGTCTCCAAATATCCACAGGTACCACATGTTCCCTATGAGATGGTCGAATCCGCCATGGAGAAACATTGAAGTAAAGATTGTGAATAGGCTCCAGTTTAAAGGTGTAAATCCATAGTTGGACACTATGTGTTCGAAGTCTGTGAGACTCCATAAGAAAACGAAAATATTGATGACTATTATGGTAAGATTTACTGCTGGGAAAGTTCTCCTCTCAACAATATCTTTCACTGGAAGCATAAGTTAGAATTTCTGATGGAGTAAATAAGCATGTATATTGGATGCGTGTAATCTAACTAGTCTTTAGATTTCATTGCTTAATCAACTCTTCAATACATATTAGTCTCCATCTCTTCATATGTCGTCTTTCGTTTTCAGTCCTAATCCCAAACATGTTTATGCCAGGGCGCTTCTTAGATTTCCTCTTACCTCTCTTCATCGAAAATCAAGAATTTTAGTTAACATAGAATAAACAAACTTTACCTAACCGATCTTAAAATTCCTGTGAACAATTCTCTGAACCTATTTGGGATAGACGAATTCTGGAGATTCGGTGAAATCTGCAGACTCTGCCTGCACTTGATCCTTCTAAGCCTTCTCTCAGTGATCTGTGGGTAGCTGTACCTACCGCTGGGGCCATCGCTGAAACCCCATTCCTCAACCTATCTGACCTCTAATGGTCTCAGAAAATGGAGTACTATAAGGATCTACAGGTCTTAATCTACGTTCCTCCGAAACTCACCATTCAAACACTATCAAGATTGACGCATATCTATGTCAACGGTATCCGTCAGCGCCCAGGAGGATGACCATGCATGCAGTAGAAGATACTTATTCGAGTCATTGTTCAATACCATAAAATATGGGACTAACGTTTCCGCAATAACTACTCATGCGGAAGCCCGTTAAAGATTAAGCTTTTGTTGGAGGGTGGACGTGAGAGTGAAGTTCAACCCATATGTCTTTGGATTATTTAGATTCATACGCTTCATACTCTTTTCTGTATGTCACTTGTAGTCTTCGAGGAGTAGGGAAAATGCCCTGTTCTTCTTGCTGAGCTGGTTATATAGTTCTCTGTCGGCTGTGAGGAATTTCGCTCTGATGCTCTTTGCAAGTGATAGGTATGTTGCATCATAGAATGTCAGATTCTCCTCGAAAGCTATCTTTGCTGCGATTTTCATACAGAGATCGTCAAGTTCACGAATCGTTATTCCAAGATTTCTAAGCTGCGTCACGGCGCTTGAGCATTCATCCTCGGTTGCGCCGGGGTGATGTCTGATAGCATTCCCAACTTCGTAAAGTATGAGACTCGGGGCTTCCAAGTCGACTGTTTCAGAGAGGAAATCATTCCTCAGTCTAAGCGCCTTGTCCCGCAAATCCTCTTCCACATACCACTTTATCGCTACGGAGGCGTCGACGACGAATACCTGGACTTGCGCCAATAACGTATTACCTCCACTCCACTCCAGGGTCCGCTGTACCTTGAGGAGAGGGTCTTTGCGATCTCATCTTGTCTTCTAGCAGCCTCAATCATCAAGCACCTGTCTCTCCGTCTTTTATCAGTCTCGACAAGTATCCTAGCCTCGATGGCCTTGCGCATAACTTCAGACCAGTTTATCTCCTTGAAACGTTTCATCTGTCTCTTGAGATGGTCAGGTAGACGAATGGTCAGTTGAGCCATGTGTATGTGCGTGCATATACAAGCTATTAAACTCTTCGCATCGACTATCCCATCGAAAATCAGGCATGTAAAGAATATTTGAAGAGGATTCTTGATCGATCGTTTAACTGAAGTTAAAATGCTTTACTCATCAAGCATTTTATATATTTGCCGTAAATTCTATAGGAAATGTTGAATATGTCAACTATACAGGTTGATGAGAAATTTAAGTTGCCGTATGCGACCCTTTATTCTTTTTACTGAAAATTCGATCTCTCCGGTGTCTCTTATACGCCTCCATTATGAGAGACATCATCCGCGACCCATTTCGTCTGTATTTCACATCATATCCTCAGATCAACTCTCTCGGGATCTCGTTTGGTCTGTATGATTTTAATGGTTCAACCCCAGCTTTACTTAATCTCTCGACGACATGTGGATATAGGAACACATATTCCTCCTCAACCTCTCTTGCCAGGGAGGAGTCTATCCCCCTCAACCGGTTCTTCAAGGCCTCAAAGTTTTTCTTTCGGCTGAATGACAGCATGACTGCTGGGTGGCATGGCACACCTGCGTCTAGGAGGTTTCTCAGAGAGTTTAGTTGAAGATCGAATCCGTATGGTTCAGCTCCTGTGAGTGATGTGAACTCTTCCCTGCTCGTTCCTTTGATTGAGATTCTGACATGGATACACTTGAACTTTGAAAGTCTCCTAGCATACTCTGAGTCTATCAATATTCCATTAGACTCCAGGATGAATCTGTAGTTTGACTCTTCAACAAGCTCAAGAAGTTTCAGCAGATGCTCAACACCTATCGTCGGCTCGTTCCCGCTGACCCTCAACTGTCTATAACCGAACCTTCTAGCGCATGAGTCGAGTCTCTCAAATATCTGTTCTGGCGAGTAGAATCCTCCAATATTCTCAGGGTTGTCTCTCGGCTTACCGCTCCAGCAGAAGACACATCTCAAAGAGCAGCCGCAACAATCAGCTGTCGCTATCCCACCATACCATCTTCCAGGCCTGGCGGTCCTATAATACTTTCTAAGATCTCCATCCACCACAATTCTCTCAACACTCTCAGCCAACTTCAAAGGATCATATGGCATAATCTTCAAAGAGTCGAATATGTCAGGCCCTATAAAAATAGTAGACTCTGTTAGGCGAGGATGAGATCGATGAAGCTTTTATTGTTCAACCTTACTACTCTGTAAGATTCCTCGCCGATTATGAGTCTTATGACCGCCTATCTCCAATTGTTGGAATACACGATAAACACGTTTACAGAATTCCTAGAAAATCTAGACGTGCAAGAGCCGGAGGTTACTTACTGTTTCGAGCTCGAATCTATGTTAAATCATCTCTACGTTAGGCAAGTCTTTAAAGTGTTGGTCGCCGGTAACCAATGTGAGGTTTCTATGTTGAGACGTAGCATACACTATGGCATCTATTGTGTGGAGCCTGTATCTCTGTTTGACATCTGCAGCTAATAGGGCTATCTCTATGCTCAGAGGAACGATGAGGCTTCTTTCGGTAATGGTGTTTATTCTCGCCGTTGGGTCCCTCCCCTCCTTCAAGTATCTTGATTTTACCTCAGTAAGACAAATTGAAGGTATGTATAGGGGCTCGTTGCCTTCTATGTAATCCTTTACTTTTAAGCCTCTTCTTGAACCCATGAAATACTCTATCCATGCAAAGGAGTCAAGAAGTCTCATGGGGTTCATCCTCGTCTCTGAGGTTCTGAGTTGTAAGCCAACTGTCGACGCCAAACATGCCTTTTACAGGTTTGAAGAGCTGTTTCATCAACGCCTGATTTATGGCCTCAGAAATTTTTCGCCTTCCAAACTCTTTGATCAGATACTCGTATATCTCATCTTTCAACGTGATCGTGGTCTTTACCGGCATCAGCTCACCGTATATGTTTTACATATATGTTATATTTAAACAGATTTACATCTCATAAACATAAAAAATGAAGGAAGAGAGTAGGTAGAAGGATATGTTGAGAGGAAGATGGAAGCCCGCAACTAGAGACTTAAAAATTGTGAACCTCCAAGAGAGGATTGAAGGCCCAGTCGCATTTTAACTGCAACCATGTTCAGCGTTTTGTAAACCATAAGACTGATAGGCTCTCTCTTCATGATCTTGTTCGGTAGATGTTTGGATGCCTGAATTCCTCGACTCTTTCGCTGAGGAGGTTGAGCTCAAGAAGGATTATTTGAGAGATGTTCTTACGAAGGGTGTTTCAAATCCTTTAGATCCGGATATTAAGGTCTTGATGAGGAGGAATTGGCGTAACCTCCCAAAATTTAACATCGACCTTGAGGGTGCGGTGTCTCCGAAGGCTGTTGTGGTCGACGGCAGCTTGGCCAAACGTCTCCTCTCAGGAGGTTGCGTCCTATATATCGTCCGTTCCGTAGCCTTGTTCGGGAAGAGGAGGTTCAGACGTTTAGAGTTCGATATTCTAACCTCAAGGGCAAGTCACATCGATGTCTCCCGTTACATAAGCCGCAGGTCAGAGTATATTGAGCATCTGGTCGCTATGGATACCTTGGAGTCTGGGGTTGACGCTGACTTTCTTCTTCTGGATGGAAGTTTCCACAGTCGCCTCATGGCTGTCCCACAAGACACACCCTTCGAGGGCAGAAGAAGATTCATGATAGATTACTTCAACAAGTTCTGTGAGCTACTCGAGACCTGCAAGGTTAGAGGGGTGGTCCCTGTTGGGGTGAGTAAGGATAGTAGGATGACTCTGCTACGTGACTATTTCCTCTCAGACCTCCTCTCTGAGGAGCTTGAGGAGCTCAAACCCTCACCTGAAGACTATGCTGAGATAAATAGAACATTCCAGAGTATTCTGCATAGGAGGAGGGGGCAGAGGGTTAAGAGATTCAGACTCTTAGAGTCGAAGTATGGTGCTGGAAGATTAGGTAGAGTGATGCATATACTCCTCGAGGCGAAGACGTTACGTAGCGATCACCAGATGATCCTCCGCTACACTAAGGGTGCAGGCTACTCTACACCCCTTGAGCTCGGCGCTTACGGTAGGGGTCCTGAACTTATCGGCAGGTATGAGCGTGAACCACACAAGTATGTAGAGAAATATTTTCCTGAGGCGATGGATGAGGCTGAGGACCCGGACGGATTCATGGAGGAGGCTACTGGAGTATTGTCTAGGATCCCATCTCTATCAACCATTGTCTCATTCCATATCAGACTCGACGAGAGGGATACGCCCCTGAGGATAGATGTTCCGTCATGGGCCTTCGGGGTCAACCGTTCCATCAAGGATCTTCATGGATTCGCGCCGCTGCCAAACCTTGACCCAAGCAAGGTAATAGATATGCTCAGAACCTTGTTCGGCGGGGTCAGACATTACAATATACTCTTGACGACAGTCGACAGTGAGGTGAGGTTGAGGCGCAGCGTAGTCGACGAGACATATATTCCGACCCTGGAGAAGTCTCTGGGACTCCAGCTCCCAATAAGACCAGTAAGAGGGTATAGGCGAGGTTGGTATGTCGACTGAGGGTAGGGTAGGAGTCATCGTAGGCGAGGCTACGACAGACACATTCTACTTTGCAAGTGGAGTAGATAGTTACCCTCCGAAATGGGAGTATCTGGCTGTTCAATCAAGGGAGGTTGTTGACGGTGTCGAGAGGCCTGTCCAGGTTCTGGCCCAGGTTGAGAGCATCGTCTCAGCAAGCCAGGTTCTAAGCAGAGAAGTTGACTTCGAAGCTATTGAGCGCATATTGAAGGCTCAGGTTGAGGACCTCAGGGTTTGGGGTCAAGCGAGAATCCTCGGATACATTTATCCCGACGACCAGACGGGGCGGAGGCGGATCCTACTCCCAAGAAGGGCTGTCGTCCCAGGCAGACCTGTCTATGTAGCCCCCGAATCATTACTTAGAGACTTCTACTCTGCAGGTGAGGGTGACGGCCTATATGTCGGGAGGCTGATAAACCGTCCAGACGTCCCAGTATACATATCGGCCTCAGGATTCAAGAGGCACCTAGCCATCATCGCCCAGACAGGCGCAGGAAAATCCTACTGTGCAGGGGTCTTGATCGAGGAGCTTCTTGAGAATGGTGCAACTTTGCTCGTCATCGACCCCCACGCAGACTACGTATTCCTCTCAAGGATGAGGGGTTCTGGAGGCGAGTCGAGACACCCCCTCGCCGACCATATGACGGTCTTCAGAAACCCATCAAGCACAGGAAGATACAGTGAGAGTGAGATACAGAACATTCAGCCTTTCGAGGTCGCCTTCCAAGACCTTGACCAATACGAGATATGTGATATAACAGGAATATCTGAGAAATATACTAGGCTGCAGGAGGCTGTCCGCACAGCTTTAGACAACCTGAACACTGCAAAGAAACGTTACACCCCAAAAGACCTCATCGATGAGCTCAACAGTCTCTCCAGGTCTGAGGATGAAAATATCGAACCTGAGATTAAGAGGGCTGCAGCATCAGCGGCGAGGCGTATAAGACGTCTACTGGGAGTGAAAATATTCGGGCAGGCGACAACACCTCTATCCCTGATCTTGAAGCCTATGCACCTCTCAATCATAGACCTCTCAGGCCTTAACGATAGGAGCATGGACTACGTAACCTACCGGATCCTGAACGACCTATACGACCTCAAGACCGGTAGGTCAGAGCATCTGGACCTGAAAGACTTCAAGTATCCGATCTACATCTTCCTGGAGGAGTCTCACAAATTCATCCCCGAGGACGGCTCAACCCTGACAGCGGAGATCATAAACAGAATAGCTGCTGAAGGCCGAAAGTTCGGATTATTCCTTACATTGATAACCCAGAGACCCTCAAAACTGCATCCCGACACACTCAGCCAATGCAACTCACAGATAATTATGAAACTCACGAACCCTGAAGACCAGAATGCTGTGAGGAGGAGCTCCGAACGTTTAAGCCACAATCTTGTCCAGGACCTGCCAGGCCTGAATGTAGGTGAGGCTGTAATAGTCGGTGAAGTAACCCCTGCACCTGTGATGGTCAAGGTCAGGCCACGCAAGACCCTAGAGGGAGGCTCCGACATCCCAGTAGCTGAACTTCTCAGAGAAGCTAGGGAGAGATATCGGTTGGAGTCGCCCCGGCTCCCTGAGGGTGGGCTGAGCGACGAAGATGCTAGAAGGCTTCTCGGAGAATAGTCCATGAGAATCATCCATACATCCGACCTACATTTGGGGGTTGCAACATATGGTTCAGAGGATCCTTCGAGCGGAGTCAACAGGCGTATCCTAGACTTCTTCCAAGCATTCGACCAGGTCATAGACTACACCTTAGACAAGAAAGCTGACGTCCTACTCATCTGCGGGGACACCTTCAAAGACGTCAACCCAACATCCACGATCCTCAAAATGTTCGCCGCCAGACTCCGTAGACTCACCTCCGCAGAAGTCTCCGTTGCGATTCTTCTTGGGAACCACGACTCACCGAAGACCGTCGGTAGAACAGCGCCCCCAGAAATATTCGATGAGTTGAAGATTGAAAGAGTACATGTCTTCACTAAACCAGACATTTTAAACCTCGAATCTAGAAGCGGTGAAACCCTGAGAATATTCACCCTCCCATACAGGCATCCATTGCATTTGGCCGCGAAGGTTGAGAAAACCCAGGCTTCAAGGGTCGACTTCGACAGGGAAGCCATCCAAGCCGCATATCAAAAGGAGATAAAGAGAATCATCGAGATATTCACAAAGGCTGGTAGAAGGGATGCCGAGGTAACTATTCTTGCAGGCCACCTATATGTCGAGGGTGCAAGAAGGGGATCCGAAAGGATATACATCGTAGGCGAGGAGTTCACGATACCTCCGAGCATCCTGCAGAGGGAGGTCTTCGACTACGTCGCCCTAGGACACGTCCATACATACCAGAGGTTGCTTGGGGAGCCTCCCATAGTCTATTCAGGCTCCCTGGAGAGAATAGACTTCAGCGAGGCAGATGAGGCCAAGGGCTTCATAGACATAGAATACAAAGAGAACAGACTATCCTGGAGCTTCATACCTGTCAAGGCACGTCCAATGTTCAAAATCGAAATAGACTGCGTAAAATCGAAGAACCCCACCGAAACCGTAAAAAGTGAAATTGGAAAGTTCAACATTGAAGACGCCATAGTCAGGCTCACCCTCAAAATCAAGAACGGAGCCTACGTCGACCTCAACCAGATCCAGAACACCCTCTCCAAAACATTCTGGCATCAAATACTCCAAGACAGAGTATTCGAGGAGCAGCCTGTTCAGACACCTGCCCTGGAGAGTCTGAACCCCCACGAGACATTGAGCCGATACCTGAAGAGCCTCAGACTCCCAAAGGATGAGATCGAGTTGCTGAAGAGGCTCGGAGACGAGATAGTTCAGGAGGTCACCATGGAGGCTGAGAAGACCTGAACCTCCAATCCATAACACTCAAAAACTTCAAGAGTTACGGACCCCAACCCCAGACAGTCAACCTCACAAACATAGACGCCATAGGAATATGCGGTAGAAACGGAGCTGGAAAGACCTCACTCGTCGAAGCCTTGACGTTCGCCCTATACGGTAAGGCCTCGGCGACAGAGTTGAGGGAGCTCGGCGAAGACTCCCTGATAAACGACAGGGCCAACGAAGCCTACGTCTCAGCAACCTTCGAGAAAGACAATAACACCTACACAGTCGAGAGGACAATAAGGAGGAGAGGCCCAAGCAAAGCACAGTTAACATCCCCAATCCTACCTAAGCCTATCGTCGACGTGAAAGCCGTCAACTCCAAGATCGAATCTCTGCTCGGAATGGATTATGAGACATTCATCAGCTCAACGATCATAAGGCAAGACGAGATGGACCGGCTTACAGCGAGGAGGCCGGCTGAACGTAAAGAGATCCTCGCAAACATATTCGGCCTACAGACATACGAAGCTATGAGGGAGAGAGCCCACGATAAAGCATGGGAGATAAAAAACAGAATCGCAACCCTCGAAGAGAGAAAGAAGATACTTGAAGAGAAGATACAACAAGAGGAACATTTGAAAGAGAAGTTAGCTAGACACGAAGAAGAGATCAGAAATCTGAAAGAAAAATGTTCAGATAAAGAAGATGAGAAGAAGAAAATAGAGATAAAGTTAGATGAACTACAGAAGATGAAGACAGAACATGACAGAATAGATTCAGAGGTTAAGAGTCTCACCGAACAGTTGAGAAGAGATGAATCGCGTCTAGAAGATTTAAAGAAGGATATCGAAGAAGTCAACAGGGCAACCGAGAAACTTGAAACTCTCAAACCCCTACAGGAAGAGAGGGCTAGACTGAAACAGGAGCTGGAGATCTTAACCCAGCAGAGGGATCAACTCAAACTCAACATAACCAAACTGGATGAGAAGATGCTGGAGATCAAGAACAGAATTCAGGAGGAGACTGAGAACTACAGGAGAATAAAGGAGTATAAGATACCTGAATGCCCCATCTGTAAGAGACCCCTAGATGAACCTCACCGAAGCAAACTCCTGAAAGACTATGAAAGTAGGATCGCCCAACTAAATAAAGACCATGAAAATCTAGCCAGCCAAGCTCAGAATATCCAGAGAACACTTGAGGAAAAGTTGCATCCGTCGATCCTGGAGAGGCAAGCTGCTCTGAAGGAGATGGAGAAGCTAGATGAGGAGATAGGTAGACTCGCAGCCACAGCCGGCAGGATGCCCCAACTCATGGAGGATGAGCGTAGACTCATCACACTGATCAATGAGAACAAAATCAAGATCAAGGAGTTCGAAGAGAGACTGCGCATCCTCAAACCAACCATAGAATCCTATAGGAGCCTTGAAGATGAGCGTAGGATGGTTGAGGAGGACCTGAGAAGAATCGAGAGGGATCTCGGTGTTGAGAAGGCAAACAGAGACAGGGCAAAAAAAGACCTTGCTGAAATTCAGCAGGCAAAGACTGAGCATGAAAGAATCGTTGAGCAGATAGGTCAGGAAGATAGGCTCAGGGCAGCCTACGAATATCTTGAGAAGAGAGTGTTCCATAAGGACGGCATACCCACCGCCATCCTGAGGGAGATAATTCCAGAGATAGAGCGGGAAGCCTCAAAAATATTGAGGGACCTATCAGGCGGAAGGATGGATATCAGATTCTCCCTGGGCAGAAAGACGAAAGCAGGTAAGACGACTGAGGAGCTCATCATTGAGGCTGTGGATCAGACTGGAAGCCACCCTGTCAGCAGATACTCTGGAGGCGAGAGGATGAGAATAAACCTAGCCCTCAGACTAGGAGTCTCAGAAGTCATCACAAAGAGAAGCGGATACAAAGGCAGAATAGAGACATTGATCATAGATGAAGGATTCGGACCCCTAGACGAGGATGGTAGAAGAGCCACAGTCGAGATCCTTCAAACCCTACGCCAAAGATTCAGGAAAATAATAGTGATATCGCACATAGACGACGTCAGAGAAGCCTTCGAATCCAGACTCCTAATAGATAAACCTGTAGGAGGCTACAGTTCAATAAGCATCCTTTAACAACTAGATCTTGAACTGAGAGAAGTCAGCTCCGCCACACTGACTATCCCTAACTATCATGTTTTTCTTTATTCAGCATTTCGGGATGGTGAAGTGGCTGTCCTTCCCAGCCGGAATGTATTCTCCGTTTCTTCTACGTATAACCGTCATAGCCATGTTGAACCTGTCCTTCCCAAGCCATCTCGTAGGTTTAATTATGAATCTGTCACCTGCATCCTCAACCCTCAGCATTCCCCTCAACTCCTCCGGGAAAAGATTCAAGACTTCAGTCGACCCTATCTGCCTCTCAGGTTTAGCTGCTCTTGGAACCGTGATATGTATGTCGAAGTCACTGTTACAGTAGGGGCAAGTCACAGAGAGACTAGCTATCTTCTTCTCACCCTGAGACATATCCGTTCAAACAATTATTATCTCGACGGTTGGTATTAAAGGGTTCAGAGGGCTGAACAAAAATCACCACACTCCCTGGTTGTGGAGGTCGTCTTATATGAGCGTGGATAAAAAGCGATAATTCGGAATACAATCTGTCCAGGGATCACTTCTAATACTTTCAATGCTGTTGTTCCGAGTGACTGTTGATCGTCTTGGAGATCACCAGTCCCAGCGATAGTTTCTATTCTCTAAATTAGAAAATTTAGGGGTGTGAATTTTTGCTTTGCTGCTTCTTTGGCTACGTATGCGAATTCTCCTCCGGCAGATATTCCCCAACCTTTTGTTGCTCCTGATTTAATGTCTGCTTTAACCATTTCAAGCATTGACAGCCAACCCTTAACCCTCTCTTCAGCTTCAACAGGTACTTTAGTGAGTTCCAACCACCACTTCAGATAATATTTAGCCAATTCTCACTTCACATCCACTTTTTGTGGGCTTGGTTTCTTCTTCCAAGACTTCACGGCGTTTTCATAGTAGTAGTGGACGATGAAATGTCCGATTCCTGGGATTTTTGCTAGACGTCTTGAGTAGGGTTCCTTGGGGGCCTTCTTGAACTCTCTTCGAACGTCATCGATATTCTCGCCCCGAACATCTATCTCATCCAAGGCTATTGGACCTAAGCCTTTCTCATATGCCAATCTGAGGTGCATTATCTTCTTGGGGTCGTATCCCATCAGATTGGCCATTAGGGCATCTGTTGCCACCGCATTGTCGCCGGCTACTATCAAGTCTAACTCTATTGGGTCGCCGCGGAAAGGTCCCTCACCTTCAAGGCAGGTAGTTGCGTCTATGATGCATAATGCTGGTGGGAGAGCCTTGACGATATCCACGATGATAGGGTCTATCTTCGAGTGGTACTTGCCCTTCCTCATCTCAGGCAATGCTCCATACATGTTTTTGAGGTTGAGTGTCACATCGGTTGTAATATGTGTCTTAGCCACTGGCGCCGATATTATCTTAGACTCCAACAATGTTCTGTTTAATCTTATTGAATCTAAAACGTAGCAGTCCCTAACCTTTACCTCCACCATTTCTCCCCGACTCAGATTCACAACATCTATGTCTAAATCCTTCGCAGCATCCATGACACCGGTCTCCCTCATCATCTCGTCAGCCTGATACATCGAGGAATCAGCCTCACCCACAGCTACTCGTCTAACCCTCCCCTTCAACATGGACGCTATCGAGGATACCACTTTCAAACTTGTGAAGGTGCCTCTCTTCCCAGATATTCCGCCGCAGACGTTGGGTTTTATGAAGGCGATGTCTTTTGAACTGAAGAATCTATCGACACCACCTAAGAGGTCTACTGCTTCCTGAACCATTTTGTATGGATCTTTCCCTCGAACAATTGAAACAATAGGTTTACACTCAGTCATATAATCGATCCTTTTTATTTATGTTTAAGCCATTAAGCCTTGGGTGAGCTTCACTGACGAGTAAAGAAGATGTTCTTTATGCTTCTTCACAGGTGTTGCTCATTCACATATTGCTACTGGATGTCATAAAAACTTTTTGAAAATCTTGAAGAGATTATAAGAGAGCCAATCGAAACGAAGCATCACAATTGCAGCTTAAATTGGGACAGTTATTCGACGGACAGTGTTGTTAAGCTTTTTACAAAGAATTTTGAAGAGACCAGCATCAGAAACCACGGCTGACAAAGGGCTTAATCTCCATACTTCGCCTTCACGTATTTCCGTATGCCCTCAGAATCCCAGTTAACAGAGACGCCTTCCATCTCCAAAATTTCAAGAAACACACGCAACGAAATGCCTAGTATTTCAGCAGCCCGCCTGGCAGTCAACTCCCCCTCCCGATAAAGGTCAACAACTCTCCTGCGTAATCCATCTTCAATAAACTCCTTAATTAGATTGGAACGGTCAACATCCTCAATGCACCTTAAGGCTTCAACCCTCTCCAAGTCACGCTTTGAAAGGCGAATAGTAACCACAGCGCTCTTCTCCGTCATGAATCCCAAATAATGGAGAATACAATGTAATACGTAAGCCTTGCATTACTAGGGTGTCAGCTACCTTTGTAGGAATGCCGTAAATGGTTCCATCCGGGTTGAATTCAACTCCATACAAGTCGTCACTTCGCTGCAATATAATAGTACTTGCCGTTCCAGAAGTCAGCGCATGCAACTTGCCCTACAAGTGAACCAGCGTCATACTCGGTATCTGCGGCTGCATCCCAGAAGTAAAGCGTCGGGGGTATTCTGATAGTTACTGTAGTGGAAACGCCAATTTACCCAATCGTAGGCAAGACCGTTTGGTGTGGCAGGTGCTGGATCTAAGGTATAACTAAGATAACTTTTTATAAAAGTTATACCTCAACTCTGTGAAGAAGGCGTAAGCCATGGTGGTCGTCGTAATCAAGGATGTGGATGAAAACGCCTTCAGAAGGCTGAAGTCTGAGGCGATTAAGAAAGGAATCAAGATAGGTCAGGCGGCATCCCAAGCTTTCAGGCTCTGGGCTCAGGAATCAGAGCTGAAACCTCTGAAAGATATCGATCGTCTGAGGGGAGCGGTGGAGGCCATAGAGAACATCAGGCTTAACCTCCAGAAGATAGAAGGCTGGTCCAGCGTTGAGGTTATCAGAAGATGGAGAGAACACCCAGAAACATAGTCATAGACGCTTCAGTAGCAGCTAAATGGTTTATTCCAGAGGAGGACAGTGAGAAAGCATTAGAGATAATGCGAAGATACAGTGATGGGAGAATAGACCTTTACGCTCCAGACCTGATAATCTACGAGGTCGCAAATGTTCTGCGTTACAGACCTGACGTAACAGTCGAAACCCTAATTGGCAGTATAGAGAGCCTCATTAAACTCCAGATAAACCTTATCCCTCCTTCAACAGAGATTATGTCAGAAGCCGCTGCGAAGGCCAGAGCCCTCGACCTATCAATCTATGACGCCTGCTACACAGTAACTGCAGATGCTCTTGCAACAAACCTTGTAACGGCAGACATGAAACTCTACGAGAAATGCAGGGACACAAAAACAGTATTCTTCCTCAAAAATCTAGGTAGGGAATGGAATATGCCCTGAAAATGAAGTTGACAACCTTTAGATCATGAAACCCGCTGGTGGCATTCGCTGATCAACTCCATCGGTTCTACGCTGATCCTCCTGAAGAGTGTAGATACGTTGGCGTCAGAATCTCTATTTAGGAAAACTTGGATGCTCCTCTTGCAATGTTGATCTTGATAGGTGTCGAGAGTCTGGCCCTGCCCTTTCGAAGCTGAGGCTTCACAGCCTTTAAATGTGTAAAATCTTTGATGCTCAATCAAGATTTCATGTTCTTGCTTCTTGATGTTTAGATCTTTTATAGACTTTTATTATCGCCGGTAGGGTTATTGCGGTGTACGATATTTGAATTATGATTCTGGCCCACTCAGCTTCTTCTGTGTATCCGAACATCACTGCGAGTATTGAGCCTACTACTCCTTTATGGTGGAGTATGTTGTCCTCCGGTATTTTCAGGTCGTAGGCGTGTTCTGCGATCCAGCCTAGATCCGCATCGACGGTTTCACTGTACTCTATAAGTTCGTGGGTTGCGTAGCCTGCTAGTCCCCCGGCTAGAAGGACCAGAAGTATGCTTGTGATGTAGAAGAATCGGCGAATATCAACTCTGAGGCAGGCTATGAATATTATGTAGGCGAGTGTGAGGCTGGCGGCTGTGCCTAGAAGGATCCCGGTCAACGTGGCAAGTGTCTCATTCACCAGGAAAGGTGATAGGAATAGTATTGTCTCCACCCCTTCCCTGGATACTATTATGAAACTCATAGACGTCAATCCAAGTACTGTTTTACGATCTGTATACTCCTCAACCTTCCTTCGGATCTCAGTCTTGACCTCTCTGCCTCTTCCAGCCATCCAGTGAATCATGTATGTCAATACGATTACTGCGAGTGCGGAGGCTGCGGATTCGAAAAGTTTCTGGTTTTGTTCGGTGAGTGTTCCATATGTCAGCCATACCGAGGAGCCTACGATCAGGCTGAAACCTATGGCTGCCCAGACGCCGTACCATACGTATCTGGTTGAGCCTTCTCTCCCAGTCGCTTTCAAGTATGAGATCAATATTGATGTTATGAACGCGGCTTCGAAGCCTTCCCTCAACATTATTAGGAATTGGCCTAGCATCCTGCTCCACCTTTTTTCCGTTTATGAACCTTAATTATAACACCGTTATAAAGGTATATGTCACACACACAAAACATCAAAAAAGGTGGGGATTGGCGCCCTCACACGCTCTCAACCATGAAAGACTATCATACCCAAACCAACATATCTAGGACTTCAGCCTAAAGCCAACAAGGGAGAGCGACCATGTCAACCTCACACCCAACCCCTGGAATGGTAGAGATAACATATGAAGACTATTTGAGGTTCATCGAGAAACATAGGGAAGTGACTATAGAGAATGTGAAGGTGAAGCTGCGTGGGGAGTGGCGTATTTCAAGTTTCACCCCTCCAAACGAATATTTTCTTGAACGTGAGACTGTCTGGAGCTTCCCAGACAGAGGGTGTTGGGCGACCCACATCGGCGACTACAGGGGAAACTGGTCACCCTACATTCCTCGAAACCTGATCCTGAAATATACTCTGAGGGGGGATTGGGTTCTAGACCAGATGGTCGGCGGTGGGACGACCCTCGTCGAATGTAAGCTTCTTGGAAGGAACGCTGTCGGAGTCGATGTAAACCGTGACGCAGTCATGGTTGCCAGAGACCGACTCAACTTCTCCTACAACCCGTCAGACGGAGACTACCCTGAGCCGACGATAAAGACCTATCTCGGCGACGCAAGAAACCTCGACCGGATCGAGGATGAGAGCATAGACCTGATAGCGACCCATCCACCCTACGCCAAGATAATACCGTACACAAAGAGCAACGTTGAGGGAGACCTCTCAAACCTACCTCTACACCAATACCTTGGGGAGATGCGTAGAGTAGCCGGTGAATCGATGAGGGTACTCAAAGAGGGCAAGCACTGCGCCATATTGATAGGTGACACCAGAAGGCGGAGACACTATGTACCAATAGCTTTTATGGTGATGCAGCAGTTCCTCGACGCAGGCTTCATTCTGAAGGAAGACATCATAAAAAGGCAGTGGAAGATGAAGACGACAAGGGAGAGGTGGAGGGGTAGAAGCTACGACTTCTACCTCATCGCCCATGAACATCTATTCATCTTCAGAAAACCCGGAAAAGACGATAAACCCCAGAGATACAAGTATAGTTCAAAATGGTGGTGAAGATCAAGACATACAGATAAGGCAAACATTATCAATAAACGTCATCTACATGTCAAGTGAACAATTTAGATCGATACGGAGATTATCTATGCTCGATGAGGGCGAGTATGAGAGGTGGATGAGAGCCTCAAAGGAGGCTTTAACCTCAGCTGAGGGTGACTTGGTGAGGGGAGACTACAACTGGGCCTGCTTCAAAGCCCAACATGCTGCTGAGTTTGCTGCCAAAGCCCTACTCCACGGTTTGGGTCTACCAGCCTACGGACACAGCATATCTAAACTTCTAGAGGGAGCCCCGAGAGAATTTGGGTTTCAACATGTTGACAGGCAGGCCAAGACCCTCGACAAGTATTACGTGCCCACAAGATACCCCAACGCCTGGGTTGAGGGCACCCCGAAAGATTACTATACAAGGGAGGATGGGGAAGAAGCCTTAAGATGTGCGGAGAATATCGTTGGTTGGGTTGAGGCTTCATGGAGGTCGTTGAGAAGAGGAGAGAGTTGAGGAGGAAGATTATCGAGACTGCGTCAAGTTGGGTCTCAAGCCTACACCTGAGACTCACAGCGGTCATCATAGGATCATATGCTAGGGGAGACTTCAACCTTTGGAGTGACGTAGACCTTCTAATGGTGTCAACAGACTTTGAGGGTAGTCCTGTTGAAAGGCTCAGAGCATTGCAGATACCGGCCGGATTCCAAGTCATACCCCTAACCCCTGAAGAGTTCAATAGACTCCGAGTCAAGGGTGATAGGTTGGCCTCAGAAGCCATCGACTCAGGAGTAATATTGAGAGACGACCTCAAAATATTCAGAGGAGACGTTAGACCATTCAAGGACGAAGTAAAACCTTGAAACCATTAAGGATCAAGACGAGCATATCTCGTGTCGACCAAGATCAAATCTTTGAAAGAATATTTGAATATTTATTCATCCTCAACATCTTTCCTTCAGGCTGAACAAGCCACGTCATCCAGCAGAGCTCTATAGGCCTGTATCCGCAGTTTGAAGCAACCTCCTCAGCCTTCCTTATAAACTCCATATCGTCGCTCACAGGTTTATGTCCTGCCTTAAAAAGAATCTCATTAACCACCCTCTTAACTATCTTATCAGGCATAACCGTGTCGACACCACCCATCATCCTCAAATATTGAAACGTAACCAGGCCAACACCTTTAATCCTCCCAACAGGGTCCTCCCTCCACTTCTCCAAGCTTGCTCTTCCAGCCCAGACTCTCAGGGCTGTCCTATCATCCCAACTCAGAGTCGATAAGTAGGATGCAACATCCCTAGCCATACTCCACGACCTCCTATTCCTCCAAACCTTCACCATAGAATCAACATCTGCTCCAGCGAGATCTTTAAGACTCTTTACGATACCTGTCTGAACAAACAATCTATAAAATTCCTCAACCTTCGGAACGACAGCTGTGAAATAGTTCAAACCTATCGATGTAAAAGCCGCATCCACAACCATTAAAACAACAGAGCCACCCCACCTCTCAGTCCTGAGACACCTATTACAATGCTCCTCCAGCCCAGAAACCTTACACATGTACTCGTCAACCACCCTCTTCAACATAGGCACACCCACCCTACAACACCAGCCCGTCAAGATCATACCAAACTAATAGTTCCTATGAGAAGGGTAAAACTCTTCCAAATAAGTCTTAGTAAATATCTCTAAAAGTCAAGTTTTTTCTCTTTCAACTATTCAAACTAAATCTTAATATTTTTATGGTGGCGTATTGTTTCTCTACATTTTCAAAGAACGTTTGTTTGGTTATGCCTTCTGTAAATTTCTCTATCTTAGATATCTCACCTAAGATATGTTTTAGGTAGACTTCATCTTTTTTTCATAAATAACAAGCATCTCTTTTTTATATCTTCCATTATGTAAGGGTTGATGGTGCTGAAGATTCCTAGATCAACATTCTTTTTTAATATCTTTCTTAATTCACTTTCCATTCTAACTAGGTCCAGAAGATTCTTTCCGCTGTTCTTATCAAACTCGATTGCTACGTCAATATCGCTTTTTCTATTTTGTTCTCCTCTGACAAAGGATCCGAAGAAGGCCATAAAAACTATGTCATTCTTATTACAAAATTCAAAAAGTCTCTCTCTTAGGTATTTTTTCCTCAATTCTTTAGGTAAATTCTCATGTTTTTCTCTATTGAATTAGACACCTCATAAATTTAAGCCTTTTCTGGCTTCGGAATTATGAAGTTTACATCTGTGACTCTGTGGACCGATAGACTATCAAGTGCGTGATCAATATGAAATTCCCTGTGTGAGTGTATGTATCTTCATCATCCTTCCAGAATAGTGGGGTTGTCCGGTACTCTCCATTTCGCCGTTAGAGGCATTCTTGTCGCATCCTCGAGAATATGTTTGATTAGTAGGAATCGGTTCTCTGTGTTGAGACAGATATATGTCGACAACCAATATTAGTAACATTTAATAGTAGTCTCTTATAAGATTACTAAATAGTGATCCTAATGGGTAGGCTAGTAAACATCTCATTGAAAGTCCCTGAAGAACTTAGAGGTCTAATGAAAAGGGTCGACGTGAAGTGGAGCGAGTACCTGAGGGAGGCTATAGAGGCTAAAGTCAGAGCGGAAATGGCGAAGTACGCCCTCATGAAACTCAATAGAATTCGTGTAAAAGCCAGCAAAGTCCCTACAGAGGAGATAGTTAAATGGATAAGGGAAGATCGGGAGAGGGGCATAAGATAATCGTCGACGCCAGCGTAGTATCTAAATGGATAATTCAAGGGGAACCCTGGGATGGCCAAGCCAAACTTCTCGAAGAGAAAATTGCAAATGGAGAGATTGAAGCATACGCTCCATCCCTGATTACGTATGAAGTAGCCTCAGTTCTGTATAAGTCAATATTGAAAGGAAACTTGGAAACAAGTGACGGAGCTGAAGCCCTTACAGCAATAGGAGACATCGGCGTTAAAATCCAGAAAATCGGCTGGAACGAAACATCAGAAATACTGAAAACAGCCATCGAGACAAATTTAACAGTATACGACGCAGCGTACATATACCTTTCTAAGAAGTTGGATTGCAAACTTGTAACTGCAGACCAAGATATTAAGATGAAAGGAAAAGAGGCTGCAGAAATCATTATGCTTGGGGACTTGCCAGACCATTAAAATCAAACCAAACAACGCTGATTCCGATGGAGTTTAGACTTGAGGATACTCGATAAGTCGAGTAGGAATCGATTTCAACCTACTAGAAACACTCTGGATAGGGTAAAGTTAAGATTATAGGTAATATATACCAAACCATTTGATAAATAGGTGCATTTTAAAATTGAGAAGAAACATATCGCCAGAAGAAAAGGTAAATCTTGCAATAGATATGACCGACACCTGTGTACATGTCTGTGTTGAATCATTGAGGATGAGATATCCGAGAATAAGTGAGGAAGAGTTGCTGGAGAAGGTCAGAGAGAGAACAATGTATAACAGACGTAAGCGATGCGAGGTTTAGAAACTGGACACTTTTGAGGGATTTATCAGAAGGGTCGTCAGCTCCTTCAACTCTTCAGGATTAGATTACGTGATTACTGGGGCTCTCGCTGCAAGTTATCACGGTTTTCCACGCACAACAATGGATATCGATGTTATAGTCAGAGTCTCCGGAAGAAGTTTACTTCCAAAACTTTCTTCTGCTCTGAAGGCGGCAAAGTTAAAAGTTGATGAAAAAAGATTAATCTCAGCCTTCAACTCAGAATTTAGAATAATCACACTAAAAGATAGGGATACACCCTTCACATTAGACATAATACTTTCAAGTGAAAAATTTGATAAACGAGCCGGAAGCATTTCTGGACTGCCAACATTCTATCAGACACCTGAAGATCTAATCCTAGCTAAGTTACGGATGATAAAGGCAACCATTCCAAAGGAGAGGGCCCTGAAGGATATGGATGATGTAAAAGCAATTCTGAAATTCTCTAAGGTCAGGATAAGTACAGTCAAGAGAAAAGCAAAGAAAGATAGTACTCTACCTATACTTGAAGACTTGATCGCCAACATATAATGAATCATCTATACATTCTAAAGACTGACCACGAAGTGCAACAGGCTACAACTATACTTATGTTAAAAATGTAAAGAGTGCCAACCGAAAATATGTCAAGATCCATTATCAAGCTAGAAATGCGATGGAGAAGTTTATGGCTCCTGCAATAGACACCCATGCCAAATATGGGATTAGAAGATAAGCTGCTAACTTCACTCTCTTCCACGACAGGAATATTAAGGCCAATATTGTCAGCCATAATAAAACCAGTTCCATAAAAGCCCATGCTGGGCTCTTGAATCCAAAGAATATGAGGCTCCATAAAAAGTTCAAGGCCAGATTCAACACGTAAACAGTGAAGAAACTTCTACGTTCAGGTTGAAAGTACATGAACCCACCTGAAAGTCCTATAAGAAGAAAAAGAATGTTCCATACTACCGCGATCACCCAGCCAGGGGGCGTGAAGAAAGGTTTACGTAGACCTTGGTACCAAGGCCCCGTATCTGTGAATACGCCTCCTGAGAGGCCTACTAAGTAAACGAGGATGATGAAAACCGCGAAGACCAAAAGTTTCCTAGACATAAGAGACTCAACACACATTATATCATCCGGCATAGTATATATGGTTATGGAAATACTGCAGGGAAAATTTAGTTATGTTTTTGACGATTGCGCTTTTAGGGATGTAGAGAATTTTTCGACTTAAAAAGGAAAAGCTTGTATATAGAAATTGGTACATTATTTAGACGGCTACTGTCATGTCTGAATGTGTCTCCTCTGGGGTCGAAGGTTTAGATGAGATTATTGGAGGTGGCTTTCCCAGAGGTAGCCTGATCCTTCTTGCAGGAAATCCTGGTACAGGGAAGACAGTCTTCTCGGCACATTTTCTTGTTAAGGGTGCTGAGTCTGATGAACCTGGTATCTACGTATCCTTCGCTGAAGATAAGGGTCTTCTAATAAAGAATATTTCTAATCATCTAGGCTGTGACCTTAAACTTCTTGAGGATGAAGGCAAGGTCAGGATACTAGATTTGGTTGCTATGAAGGACATAGGTATCTCAGCGATTCTAGACTTGATTCTGCGTGAGGTTAGAGCTGCTAAAGCCAAACGTTTGGTCGTAGACTCCTTCACAGCTATGGCTCAAGCATTCAAGGAGCCTATAGATGTCAGGGTGTTCGTTCATACGATATTGAACAGGATAGTTCGCCAGATGGGATGCACCACCCTCATTATTGAGGAGGTTCCGCTTGGTGAATCTAAGATAAGTACAGGTGTAGAGGAATTCGTGGCTGACAGTGTCATACTGTTGAGGGCTGGTGAAGTAGGTGGTCTGTTGTTGAGAGAGTTGGAGCTTGTAAAGGTTAGGGGGACTAGACTGGCTCAGCGGAAGCTTGTCTATACGCTCGAAGGTGGCTTCAAGGCATTCCCGCCATTCAAGCCTAAACTGGCTATGGAGCCTAAACGCTTCCAGCCGATCCCCGACCCGCCTGAAAAATACTCTACCGGCTCCGGTGATTTAGATGAAGCCCTTGGCGGCGGGGTGCCTAGAGGTTCCCTCACCCTCTTAGATGTGAATGAGAAGGTTACTACGCTCCAGTATCATCTGTTTGTGGCTTCTATGGCAGCCAACTTCGTTCTTCAAGGTAGAGGCTTGATCGACATCCCATCTAGTGGAGTAGACCCATTTATGTTCTATAAATATTTCTCCATCTACGGCGGGACAGAGGAGGATTTCAACCGTTACGTTAGGATCATTGAGGCCAAGAGCGTATCGAAGCTTAAACCTCTGCCGAGCGTAATCACCATGAAGGGTGAAGATTGGAGGGAGGATTTGGATAAAGCCCTCAAGATTAGCAGCCAGCTTAGGGTGGAAACTGGCCAGCCGACTCTATCTATCATCGGCGTGGACACTCTGATAACCTTATATGGTGAGGAGCGTTGTGAAGAGATCTTGAATCTAGCCGCCATATGGGCAAGAAGAGTTGATGCCGCGGTCATAGCAATCATTAAAGCAGGCCGCAAGAAATTATCCAAGAGACTCAGCGCGCTAGCTGATGTCTACCTCCACCTAACAAGGGAGAACGGCTGCTTACTTCTCAGTAATATCAAGCCTGGAACTGCCTTATACGCAGTTGAGATGGATGTCTCTAAAGGCTATCCTCTACCTAAACTTACGCCCATAGTCTGACGGAGGAATAGCTGGTTGAGTGAAGATATGACCATGCAACGGGGGGGGGAGATTAGAGGATAAGTTCAGGGAGACTCTCTCTGAAGCTATTGATGATGGTCTGCTTGTTCTAGGCGAGACTGTCAGGGAGGCATTGTACTCTCATCTTGAGAGGAATCATAATGTTAAACGTGAAGATCTTCCTGAGAATCTTGATGTCCTCCACAATATTCTGAAGGGTGTATTAGGCGCAGGGATGGAGGTTCTTGAGAGGGTCATCGCCAAAAATCTTTATAAGAGATTGAATCTGAACTTTGTGGAACATGAAGGTTGGACATTGATCGATTACGTTAAGGATGCTGAGCGACTCACGGGCGGCTGATTAAGAAATGGATGCGAATGATGTTTTAGAATTTGTTAAGAATATGAAGGTCAAGGAACATGCGATCGTCTTCTACTCAAGGCCTGAAGATAAACATCAGGTTCTATTAAATTTCGAAGGCTGGATTAAGTAGGGGTGAGGCTGTAGGCTACGCTGCTGGAGGTGAATCTCCTGAAAGCTTAAGGGAGGCTATGAGAAGATTCGGGATAGATGTCGAACAATACGAAAAGAGCGGCGCCCTCACCATTATGAGTGAAATACATATCAAAGATGGAGTGGCTGAGCCTTCGGAGATCATAGGGCGCTGGAGAAGACTTTACAATGAGGCTGTGGGTAAGGGTCTCAAAGGCTTGAGGGCGACTGGCGAGACAGACCACTTCTTCCAAAGAAATCTCGTCAAAGAACTGATAGAGTATGAGGAGGCTCTCCATAGAGAACTTGACTTCCCAATGACTTCCCTATGCGGATACAATGCAGAGATCGTTGCGAAACATGATGGGGGTCAAATTTACCTTGACCTAATCAGATCCCACAGAACAGTCATATTCATAGGTCCGGAGGGCGTTTTCATTAAAGAGCATCTGAGGAAAAATATTCCTTTGCATCGAACATAATCACCATTGAAATTTTTAATTGATCCAATGGTTTATTCGAATGTAGAGTCTGGCGAACTTTAACAGTATTTTTCATTTCTGGGAGTACGTTTTACTTTCGAAAGATACAAATTCCAGCCTTTGTCCAAAGAGACGTGTTCTCGTCAGGTTTTCAAGAGGCTGAAAATAAATGTCGATGGTGGAGGCCCTCTATCTAATGTTGTGAATAAACTATGATGTCAGCTCTTGCATTCTCCTCTTCGCCATCTGGTATCCGAAGTCGAAGTATTTGATGAAGTCTGCTACGAACTCGTTTGCTGGATGGCTGTATATGTTCTCTGGGGTGTCAACCTGCTCTATCCCTCCCCTATTCATAACAGCCATCCTGTCTGCTAGGGCCATCGCCTCGACTAGGTTGTGGGTGACGTACACCGTTGTCGTCTCAAGCTCCTTATGTAGCTTCCTGATCTCGTCTGAGACCTTGATCCTGCTCTGGGGGTCCAGGTTACTCAGAGGCTCATCCATCAGAAGTATCTTCGGCGGTATGAGTATGGATCTGCCGACCGCAACCTTCTGCTGTTGGCCCGCTGAAAGTTCCCCAGGCTTCCTAGGGTATAGGCTCCTCTCTATGCCGACCTGTTCACTGACATTCTCCACTATCTTCTTGATCTTCGGGGTGACGTATTTTCTGAGTTTCAGGGCGAAGCTGAGGTTTGAATACTTCTTCTCGTCGAAGACCTTCATATGTGGGAATAGGGCGTAGCTCTGGAAGACCATGTTCACACCCCTCCTCACAGGCGGGAGGTCGTTGACGAGGACACCGTCAATATATATGCGCCCACCATCAGGCTTCAACAGGCCCGCAATAAGTTTGAGAAGAGTCGTCTTACCACATCCGCTTGGACCAACAACCACAAAGAATTCGCCATGGGGAATGAACAGGTTGAGGCTATCGACCGCGATAACGTCGCCAAACTTCTTGGTGAGATCCACCAAGATCAGACTGGCCATAACTATCAACAATAATTTTTATCCATCGACTATTTATATTTATGAGAAAGACGATTCAACTTGAATAGTTCATATTATAGAATGGGGTTGCATATACAACTATCACCTTCAATATTCGGCATATCGATAAACATGGAGGAGATGTAAAACCAGAGATTTTAGGTTTAGAACTCTAAAACCCCATATTAATACATAATTCAGCCGCTAATCGCATGTTTTTGGACATGTCACGTTCAGATGTTTCTTCTTTTGACCTCTTTTACCTTGTCAAAATGTTTGTCGGTTGAGACGATAACCCTGGCGTTCTCCAATAACGCCGAGGCGAGGTGGATAGAGTCTCTGGGCTCCAATCGATATCGCGTCATAAGTCCTAATGCCAGCGACAATACGTCTCTCTTTACGTCCAAAAGCTCTAGAGAGGGCATGTTCAAAAAAGCCTGTCCGGCAGAAACCGCGTCTTCAAGATTCCTATACTTCCTAACCGCCCAGACGAGCTCGTCGAAGGTCAGAGCCGATGTGGCGGCGCTTATCTTGCCTTCTTGTACTTCCTTGAGGATGAGCCGAGCTCGTTCTCCAATATCCTCTTGGTTCAGGGTTGCGTATACGAAGACATTCGCATCGAGGTAAAGCATTTCAACCAGCCCTCTCCGCAAGCTCTTCTTCGTATAGGTGTGTTGGAATCTGCTTGATAGAGGGGCCCTTCTTCGCTATCCCCTCGAATAGGGACACGGCGTCGAATTCTAATTTCTGCAAAACTACTCTGTCACCTTCGAGCCTGAAGATTATCTTCGACCCCGGATGAATCTTGAGGGCTTTACGCAAAGCTTTAGGGATTACAACCTGTCCTTTCGGTCCCACCTTCATTTCCTCTTCGATCATGTATTACCACAAGTTAGAAAAATGTTCAACTCACATTTATACTTGACTCCATAAGACCCCACATACTGGTAGGCGTTATGGAAACTCTTCACTTTCTCAAGCTCAACTATCAGGACGCTGTGACCGTAGTAGGACTTCTATGGGAACTTAAAGGTGCAGGGGGTGGGATTTGAACCCACGAAGGCCTACGCCATGAGGTCCTGAACCTCACCCCTTTGACCTGACTTGGGAACCCCTGCAACTACTCAATCTGCCTTAATAAGTTGCATTTAGGCTTACCCTTTTATCGGACGGCCTATCGATATATGATCTACTTTTTCTAGGGAATCTTATTATGTTTTCCGGCTTAACCTCTCCTTTTTGTGGCTCTCTTCAAATTCTCAGCGGTCATTCTCAACCTCTCCGCCGCCGAGTCCGGGTTTTCCATATTCTCTTCGATGATCTTGACGAATGTGCTTCCTACTATGACTCCGTCTGTCCCGGCCTCGGTGAGTGTTCTCGCATGTTGGGGCTTCGAGACGCCGAATCCTACTGCGAGGGGTATTCTGCCTTTGGTGTATGGTAGGAGCTTCTTCACCATGTCGATGGTTGTGTCTTGGAGTCTCTCCCTCTCCCCTGTCACGCCGAATAGGGCTACGGCGTATAGGAATCCCGTTGTGTATTCGAGAATTTTCAGTAGCCTCTCTCTGGATGTTGACGGTGCGGCCAAAAATATTGTGTCTATTCCATCCTCCTCGGCGGCTCTCTTATATTCTTGAGCCTCTTCGGGTGGGAGGTCTGGGACTATGAGGCCGTCAACCGCGTTTGCGCTCGCGGTCTCCATGAATTCTCTCAATCCCATCTTGTATATTATGTTGTAGTAGGTTAGTAGGACTACTGGTTTTCGGTGTCTTGCCTTTATCTCTCCAGCTGTTTCGATTACTGACTTAGGGGTTGTGCCCGCCTTCAATGCTCTTACGGTTGCGGCTTGGATTGTCGGTCCGTCAGCTATTGGGTCTGAGAACGGTATTCCCAACTCTATTATGTCGGCGCCTCCTTCTATTATGGCTTCTACGAGTCTGGGTGTGTATTCTGGTGTTGGGTCTCCGGCTGTGAGGTATGCTATCAACGCGGCTTCGCCTCTGGATTCGAGTCTCTCGAATGTCTTCCCTATGCTCGTCAAATCTTGACCCCCATCTTCTCGGCGACGGTCTCGACGTCTTTGTCGCCCCTTCCTGAGAGGGTGACTACGACTATGTCTTCCTCACCCATTCTTGGGGTGATTCTCCTCAGGTATGCTAGGGCGTGGCATGGCTCCAAGGCTGGGATGATGCCTTCAACCCTGGAGAGTTCTAGGAAAGCGTTTAGAGCCTCCTCGTCTGTTGCGGTCACATATTCTACGCGGCCTATGCTATGTAGGTGGGAGTGTTCGGGGCCTACGCCTGGATAGTCTAGTCCGGCTGAGATGCTGTGGGTTGGCTGTATCTGGCCGTGCTGGTCTTGTAGGACATATGTCAACATTCCGTGGAATACGGCTTCAGATCCTGCTGTGATGGATGCTGCGTGTAGTCCAGACTCGACCCCTCTGCCGCCTGCCTCGACTCCGTACATTTTGACTTCGGCCTCATCGATGAAGGGGTGGAATGTTCCGATTGCGTTGCTTCCTCCACCTACGCAGGCTATTAGGACGTTCGGTAGCCTACCCTCCTTCAACATCGACTGTTCCTTGATCTCTCTCCCTATTACGCTCTGGAAGTCTCTCACCATCGTTGGGTATGGGTGTGGGCCTACAGCTGAGCCTATGAGGTAGTATGTGTCTTTGGGGTTTGATGTCCAATCGCGTAGAGCCTCGTTGATGGCGTCCTTCAAAGTTTTTGATCCTGAGTCTACGGGATGAACTTTGGCTCCCAGAAGCTCCATTCTGAATACGTTGAGTCTCTGCCTCTGCATATCCTCGCGGCCCATATATATCTCAGCTTTCAAACCCAGGGCTGCGCACGCTATTGCTGTGGCTACACCATGTTGGCCTGCGCCTGTCTCGGCGATCACTCTTCTCTTTCCCATTCTCTTGGCTAGGAGGGCTTGGCCTAGGGTGTTGTTTATCTTGTGGGCTCCTCCATGGGCGAGGTCTTCTCTCTTCAAATATATCTTAGGGCCTCCATACTTTCTTGTGAGGTTCTCAGCATAGTATAGGGGGGTTGGTCTACCTGCAAACTCTCTCAGGTAATAGTTCAGTTCGCTGTTGAATCTCTCGTCGTCCTTGAGTTTGATGTAGGTCTCCTCCAGCTCGTTGAGGGCAGATATGAGTGTCTCAGGTACGTATCTTCCTCCATACTTTCCAAATTTGCCCTCCACGGTTTGGTTTTCCTCGTATCTCACGATTTTTCAGCCTCCTTGACTCTCCTGACAAACTCAATCATCTTCGCATGGTCTTTCACTCCAGGCTTGGCCTCGACGCCTGTTGAGACGTCGACACCGTAGGGTTCAACAGTTTCTATTGCGCTTCTGACGTTTTCAGGTGTGAGGCCTCCGGCGAGGAAGATTCTTGCAGGATATACTTTGTCCCTTATCTCTCTGCTTTGGCTCCAGTTGTGTATGCGGCCTGTCCCTCCGAATCCTTTCTCGTTATGGGTGTCTACTAGGATTGCGTAGGAGAGGTTTGCATATTGGAGGGCCTTCTGGGCTGCGTCGCTTGAGTTTGCGTCGACTGCTGGGACAACCTTCACTGTTGAAGATATTTTCTCCAAAATTTTTTCATCGAATATTCCATGGATCTGGGTGATGTTGGGTTTGAGGGACCTGTTGATCTCCAATATTCTCTCGAGGCTCTTGAAGACTGTTACGGCGACGCTCAATATTCTGCTCGGTGTTCTGTCGATGAGGTTCTCAGCCTCCTTTATGGAGATGTTTCTAGGTGAGGTTGAAGTGTCTACTATGAATCCTATGATGTCTGCGCCTGCCTCCGCGGCTCCTTCCAAGTCTCTCTCGCAGGTTACCCCGCAGATCTTGACTTTTACCATCTTCTAGGCCTCCACCAGTTCACGAACCTTAAGCTCAATGTTCGGTGAGGTCATTATGGATGAGCCTACTAGGAAGGCGTCTACGCCGTGTCTTCTCAATAGTCTGATATCTTCGGGGGTTGATATTCCACTCTCGCTGACGATTACTCTGTCTCTGGGATCGCATCTGGTCAGGATATTCACTGTTACGTTTATGTCTGTCTTCATTGTTGATAGGTCCCTATTGTTTATTCCAATCAGGTCTGCTTGACTCTCTATGGCTTCCTGAAACTCCTCGATCGTATGTGTCTCGAGGAGAACTTCTAAGCCTCTTTCATGTGCTAGGCTTATCATCTCTTCGAGTTTGTTCTCTGAGAGTCTCCTCTTGAATATTGATGTTATCAGCAGTATTGCTTCGGCGCCAGCCTCTGCTGCAGCCTCGACTTGGACCGGCTCTATTATGATGTCTTTCATGAGTCTTGGTAGGCCTGCGTTTTTTGCTGCTCTGAGATGTTCGATTCTTCCCATGAAGTTTTTGGGTTCGGTCAGGATCGAGAGGGCTGAGGCTCCTCCTCTTCTCATCATTCCTGCTATTTTTTCAACATCTATTTTTTCGGCGATTACTCCGATGGATGGTGATGCTGTCTTTATCTCCGCGATTAAAGGGTTTGATCTACATTTGAGGAGGTTCTCTTTGAAGCCTACGTCGACTCTGGGCTGGGCTCTCTCTATCTTGTAGTAGCCTCTCGCAATGGATTCTTTGGCGTCGGCTACGAGTCTCTCGAGATGGTCTGGCGGCGTCTTTTCTAGCCTCCTGTCTTTGACTTGTCTCCTCCACTCTTCTCGATGAGGGAGATGAGTTTCTCGTAGGCTGCGCCGCTTCTTATGGATTCTTCTGCGATCTCTATGCCTTCCTCCAGATCTTCAGCCTCATCTCCTACCACTATGCCTGCTGCGGCGTTCAGTAGGGTTATGTTGAGTCTCGGGTCGTCTCTTCCGCATTTGCCTTTTAAGATCTTTATGGTTGTCTCGACGCTTTCTCGGAGGCTTCTCACCTGCAAAATTTCAGGTTCAACCCTCCTTATGCCGAATCTTTCAGGCTCGACTGTGAAGGTTGAGATCTCTCCTTTTCTCAGCCAAGATATCTTTGTTCTTCCAATTGTTGAGATCTCATCTAGGCCGTCTAGGCCGTGGACGACCATCGCCTCTCTCAGGCCTAGGTTTGATAGAACCTTGGCTACCGGTTCTGTCAGGGAGCTGTCGTATACTCCTATGACCTGGGCTTCGGTTTCCGCTGGGTTTGTGAGTGGTCCTAGAATGTTGAAGACTGTTCTGATACCTATCTCTCTCCGGGTTTTGACTGCGTGTCTCATCGCTGGGTGGAAGTTAGGTGCGTATATGAAGCCTATTCCTATCTCCTCTATGGATTCTTCGACGGTCTCTGCTGGTGTGTTCAGGTTTAATCCTAGGGCTTCGAGGAGGTCGGCGCTTCCGCATATGCTTGTGACTGATCGGTTTCCATGTTTGGCTACGTGTATGCCTGCCCCTGCGACTACGAAGGCTGAGACTGTGCTTATGTTGAATGTTTTTACTCTGTCTCCGCCTGTTCCGCAGGTGTCTATCAGGGTTCCTGAGATCTTCGGTTTGATTCTTCTACAGTACGTCTTCATGGTCTTTGCTAGGGATGTTATCTCCTCGACGGTTTCGCCTTTCATCCTGAGGGCTGTGAGGAAGGAGGCTATCTGGGCTTGGGTTGCTTCGCCTTCCATCATCTCCCTCATAGATCTCTCAGCCTCCTCCCAGGTGAGATCTTCTTTCTCTACGAGTTTGGCTATGGCTTCTCTGATCAATTCTTCAGCCTTCCAGAAAGTTTCTCAAGATTCTTCTCCCGTCGGCTGTGAGGATCGATTCTGGATGGAACTGTACTCCTTCTATGGGGTATATGGTGTGGCGTACACCCATCACCTCATTGTCTTCGACTGAGTATGCTGTGACTTTGAGGGATTCAGGTATGGTTGAGGGTTCGGCTACTAGGGAGTGGTATCTTGCTGCTCGGATTGGGTTTGGGAGGCCCCTGAATATTTCTCTCCCGTCGTGTCTTATCAGGCTGGTCTTTCCATGCATCAGCCTCTTGGCCTTGACTATTCTTCCTCCGAATAGGTGTATGATGCCTTGATGGCCCAGGCAGACGCCTAGGGTTGGGGTCTCTACGCTCATTCCTCTCATGATCTCCAGGCAGTTTCCGAAGGAGTGTCTCTCTGATGGTCTTCCAGGTCCTGGTGAGACTATTATTCTCTCAGGCTTGATCTTCTTTGCTTTCTTCAGGGTTACCTCATCGTTTCTCACAACTATCGGTTCCCCTCCCAACTCGCCGATGTACTGGGCGATATTGTATACGAAGGAGTCGTAGTTGTCTATGATGAGGATCTTCAAACCTTCTCCCCTGCCCGAGCCAAGGCTTCCATGAGGGCTGCGGCCTTATGTTCGGTCTCAGACCACTCCCTCTCAGGGTCTGAGTCTGCGACTATGCCTGCGCCGACTTGGATTGCAGCCTCATCCATGTTCGCCGTCAAGGTTCTTATCGTTATTGCGAGGTCTGAGTTTCCGTTGAATGAGAAGTATCCTGCTGCTCCAGCGTATGGGCCTCTTCTTGTAGGTTCGAGTTCTTCGATGATAGTCATCGCCCTCGGTTTCGGTGCTCCTGAGACTGTTCCAGCCGGCAGCATGGCTTTGAAGGCGTCGAAGCAGTCTCTCCCCCGCCTCAGTCTCCCTGTGACTCTTGAGACTATGTGTTGGACGTGGCTGTACCGGTGGATACGCATGAATTCCGGTACCTGGACTGTGCCGTACTCAGATACCTTTCCCAGGTCGTTTCTCGCCAGGTCGACGAGCATCACATGTTCAGCCCTCTCCTTATGGTCTGAGAGTAGCTCCTCGGCCAGGAGCCTGTTTCTCTCAGGGTCCTCGGTGTTCGGTCTGGTTCCGGCTATTGGGTAGGTCTCGAGCAGGTCCCCCTCAACCCTGATGAGCATCTCAGGGCTTGAGCCTACGAGCTGCCTCTCCCCCAACTTCAGATAGAACATGTAGGGTGAGGGGTTTATCTCCTTCAGGGTCTTGTAGAAGTCTATGAGGGGGCCTTCGAAGTTGAAGCTGTAACGTTTGGATAGAACCACTTGGAATATCTCGCCTGAGGATATGTAATCCTTGGCCTTCAGAACCGATTCTAAGAATTCTCCTCTTGACATGTTCAGTCTCGGCTTCGTATATTTGAGCCTCGCTCTCTCAGCCGGTTTCTTCCTGAAGATCTCTCTGAGGCTGCTGACTCCACCCTCACCTTGGGAGTAGTAGTAGGTTTGCCTCTCGGTATGGTCTATGACTATTCCCTCTGTGAATATGGCCATCTCAATATCTGGATACTCTGAGTCGTCGACTGCATTGTTGGGCAGCTTCTCCCAGTACCTCACCGCATCGTATGATATGTAGCCTACGGCTCCTCCTACCAGGCGGAGCCGGTTGAGACTCTGGCGGCCTTCCTGGACGAGTTCTCTCAGAATCTTCAGTGGGTCTTCTACTTCTTGGACGGTCTCCCTCCCCGAGTCGAGGCTGGTCAATCTCGCCACACCATTCTTTATCGAGACTCTCCTCTGCGGGTTGAAGCCTATGAAGGAGTATTTCGCCAGCCTCTCAGGCCCTTCAACAGACTCCAGAAGGTATATGTGGTCTCGGTGGGGTTCCAGCCTCTCGAAGACGTTTACTGGGTTTTCTATGTATGGTATTCTATAGACTCTCAGGCATTTCAGGTCCTGGGGTGTATGTGTCTTCTCTTCTGCTCTCTCTCCAAAGGCGATACCCCATTTCTCCCCTCTCCAAATTCACAGCTTAAAGGAACATGTGAGAACTATTTAAATCTAATGAGTACATTCATGTACATAAAAACGGTGAACCCCCCTAGGGGGGGTGGGGGGGTGAATGCCCAACACACACACCATCCTACCGGCAACACGGCTCCACCAGAGCCCCACACAAGTTTTAAGAGCATAAAACCCCTATTATCGCCGAGTCTCCAGAATGGAATATTACAGGATCGAACCCATCAAGCCGAACCTACCTACGAGAAAGATCCTAATCGCAGTAATAATCCTATTCGCCGCATTCATCACATGGTCCCTGGGCAGCCAGATGATCTGGTTCTGGCTGAATGTGGAGGAGTTCGGTGAACTATTCATCCTACCAATATACTTCGAGCTCGCCGGCGGAGTCGCCCTCGCGGCAATAGCCTTCATGAGGCTTGACATCATCAACAGACGGTCACTGACATGGTGGTTCATCCAACTCATAGCAAACCTAATCAGAGGATACGGATCCATCCCAACATCGAAGATAAGCTTCAAAGACTTCAAACTCCCAACCTCGAAGTTCATCATGTGGCAACTGACAAAGATCCTTCTCGGCATGTTCCTATTCAGAGACTACGTCTTCGGGATGGCCCTCTACGCAACAATCCAAGGATGGGATCCAGGGTTGAGTATGGTCTGGTCGATATTCAAACTGCCATTCATAAACCCAACCTTAGAAGGCTCCCTCGCAAGGTCAGACGTCATACCCCTCATCCCAAGCCTGACATTGATCTTAGGCCCAGTAATCGGAGCCATAAGCGTCAGACTCATCATACTCGTCGGCGTCACCCAGCTCGCCAGAATATTCACCCCAACAGTCGAGGAGGCAGCCGGCGCCAAGCCTGTGGGTCTGAGCTGGAGAATAGCCTCCCTCGAGGGCCTATTATCCATAGCCCTATTCTGGACGATGCTCAACAGCTTCTTCTCACCGACCATAGACTTCAACACGAGATACATGATAATAGGCCTCGCCTCAGCCGGAGCGGCCCTCGCCATATTCTCCGTCGCAGACCTTCGATACTCGAGGGGATTCTCAACATTGACAAAGAGGAGAGTCTACATAAGAATACTCAGCATATTCATGATAGCTCTCGTAACCGGCTCGGTCACGGCGATAAACAGCAGCATCGCAGATACGAGAAAGATAGAGTGGCTAGGACCATACGTAGCCCAACAGATCACCGTCAACAGGTACCTCGCCGAGCTGGACCAGATAAAGGAGATACCCCTCAACTTCACCCCGACACCGCCATCCCAGGGATCAACCCCAACCCCCGAGGCCTCCAGCAAGATTCTCCTGGATAAGATAAGGCTCTGGGACTGGGATGCCGCCTATGCTAAGTTGAAGCCTGAGATAGGTCTCATACCGTACCTCGACTATGAAGACTCGGACATAATAAGGTTCAACGGAACCCTCTACTGGGCCTCGACGATGAAACCTATCCTCCCGAAGACCGTGAAGCCCCAGGACCGATGGTACGCCGAACATTTCGTATACACCCATGCCCCTGACGGGCTCCTCATGCTCAACGCTCACGACGGAAGGATAATCCAGACAAGCAGCTTCTTCAAACAGAGAAGGATCTACTACGGTGAGGGCGGCCTATTCTCGACGACATGGGCAGCCTACCCGAAGGATAGGGATAGAAGCGACGAGCTCGACGGCTTCTTCTACAATGGCAGGGGAGGAGTAGACATCCAACCCCCCCTGAGCTGGATATTCGAATTCAACTTCTTCCTAGCCTACAGAGACAAGACGATACATCTACTGCGTTACCGAGACATCTACGACAGGGTCAGCCTCCTCCTACCATACTTCGAATACTACTTCGCAGGCAAACCTGTAGACATATTCCCAGTCACAGACGGAGAGAACACCTACTACATAGTACCGTTGATAGTCAGACTCAACACGAACAAGGTCCCCTGGAGCAGCAGCAACCCCCTCATGAGACTCGTAGGCTACGTCCTAGTCGACACATACAACGGCGACATGAAGATCATAGTTTTGGGCCGAGACTACTTCAGCCAACTCTTCAAGACCCTATACAGAGACCACATAACAGAGGATGTCCCTAGCTGGCTCCATAAACAGGTCAGATACCCTGAGGAGCTCTTCAACTGGAAGGTCTCGATGTACAATTACTACCACATAAAAGACCCAGCTACATACATAGTCGCCAAGGAGTTTCTTGAGGTTCCAGCAGGGTTGGAGACCTACTACATCATGACCCAGCCTCCAGGATTCGACGAACCTGAATTCATGGGTCTACTCTCCCTCGAGTTGCGTGGAGCCCTAGGAAGGAACCTCGCAGGATACATGGTCATCAGAAACGACTATCCGAACCTCGGTGAGATGAGGTTCTACTATCAACCCTTGAAAGAGAGTAGGGTGAAGCTCCTCGGACCAACCGGGGCCATCGAAGCCTTAGAGAAGAACCCTGAATTCGCCCAGCTGAAGACCCTCCTCAGACAACCCAGGATAGGAGACAACATCCTATACAGGATAGGGGACCATGAAGTCTACTTCATCCCAATATACACCGCCGGCGCAGGCGGTGTCGTTGCAGAGTTGGGTGTCGTAGCATGCGTCGGAGCAGCCTTCACAGGCGAATATTATGTAGGCTTGGGGAAGACCGCCCAAGAAGCATATGTAAAATATCTCTCAGAAGTCTCGAAGATCGAGAAGCCCCAGCCTAAAACCGTCGAAGACCTCCAACAGAGGAAGAGAAACATCATCAACCTCTTCAAGGAAGCAAACATAACCTTGGCCACACCGAAGATTCTCAACCCCCACGCATCCTACCTTGAGGCAACCGCAGAATACACCTCGAAAGAACAGTGGAACAGCACCAGGAGAATGTTGGAAAACTTCATAGCTGAATGGTCCTCTAGAGCAGACAAAACTCTTATGTGGCAGGAAGATTCAAAATTAAACTTCGGGGTAATGATAAACATAAAAGGAATAGTTGAGCTGCATTATGTGAGTGTAAATCTCGAGACAAGTTCAGGGGGAGGGTGATATGAGCCTCTACAAGAAGAGATCTTCCAGAAGGGAACTCAGGGAGGCCGGCGACGTAGCCACACTGGTCGCAGGGATAATAATCGCCTCCATAATACTCGCCCTCCTAGTCAGGATCCAGAGGGGTCTCCTCGGAATAGTCCTCGGAGGCATCGCCTCCATCCTAGCAATATACTGGATCCTAGAGTTGAGAAAGACATTGACCGGAGACGTGAAGCTGAAGATGCGGGAGACCAAAGGATGGAACTCAGACATAATAGAGGACGCAAATGAGATCCTCATCGTAGGCAATGTTCCAGGCCCAGAGGATAAGATAGAGATCCATCTACATGAGGATCTCCTAGAAGTCAAGGCCGGAAGGGGGTTCCACGAGTTGGTGAGGTTACCCTCAAAGGTCGTAGGCTTCACCAGAGCATACAACAACGGCGTCCTAGAAATAAGGCTGAAGAAAGCCCAACAGCAAATGTGAAGATTCGAAACAATAAAAATACCGTGGATACCGAGAGGGCCATGAGTGAGAGAAGCCAAAGCAAAGCTATAACAGTCATGGTGACATGTCCAGACGAAGAGACGGCGACGAAGATAGCGAGATCCCTCGCCACAAAGAGGCTCGCCGCATGCGTCAACATAACATCGAGAATAAAGAGTATCTACCGTTGGGAGGGAAAGGTTGAAGAGGCGAACGAACACCTCCTCATAATAAAGTCTAAACAGAGACTATTGAAGAGTATAATCGAAGACGTTAAGGCCAACCATCCATACAAGACTCCAGAGGTTATCAGCCTACAAATAGCCGGAGGCTCAAAAGAGTATATAGACTGGATCATGAAAGAAACCTCCTAAGACACGATCCAAATGTGAATCAGCGTTGACCATAATAATAAAGAGAAGGGACCTAGAGAAGATAATTGAACACTCCAACGAAACCTACCCTGCAGAGTCTTGCGGAATACTCTTGGGCAGAAGGAATGGTGAATCTAAGAATATTCTGATGGCATGCCCGACAAGAAACATGCTTAACTCAAAAGACGCCTACCAGATAAACCCTCAAGAGCAACTGAAAGTCTACATGATGGCAGACGAGCTCTCCATGGAAGTCCTGGGCTACTATCACAGCCACCCAGACTGGCCTGCGCAACCATCCAATACAGATAGGGTGAAGGCAAATCAGCCTGGATGCTCCTACATAATCCACTCAAACCTCACGGGAGAGACCAGATCATACGTCTGGGACGGTCGAGACTTCACTCCTGAAGAGCTCAAAATCGAGGATCAAACGGAGTCGACATGACACTCAACCTCCTAACTTGCTAATATCGCTTGAATAAACCTAAATTTTGAGTTGAGGTTTAGATGGCAACTGTCCACAGTCATGTGGAGTTGATTCGTTCTCTGTAATGTCTCCATCAATGTTTAAAAAGAAGTTGCCAGTCTTTCCATTGACCTTAACTATTGCTTGAAGGGAGCCATTATGGAAACTTTGAAAAAGTTGGAGGTTGAGAAGCTACAGACTCATCCGATAATAATCCCAGCAGACTACACCGTATCGAAGGTCATAGGTGTACTTAGAGATCTGGATGCTTATGAGGCCTTCACATTTGAGGACGGCAAAGTTGGAATGGTGACTATCAGAGACATATTGAGGGTTTCGAATCCGGCGAGTACAAAAGCATCCACAATCGTAAAATATCCTGCAAGACTGTCACCGGCCACAGCCTTGGCCAAGGCAGCTAGGATCATGACCGATTATAGGTTGAGGGCCCTACCTATAGTTGAGGACGATGAGCTCGTAGGCGCCGTCACAGCGAGAAGCATTATGGAGAGACTGGCCAAATCCGGCTCCCTCAACTTCAAGATCAAATCCTTAACATCAGGCAACCTCATCAAGATAGTTTCGAGTGACCTTGCATCAAAGGCTAGAAACCTTATGGTTGATAAGAGGATCGATCACCTACCTGTCTCTGAGAACCATCATGTCTCAGGAGTGTTGACTTCAAGCCAGATAATCCATCTTCTCGCTCCTAAAGAGAGGGTCGGCAGCGAATCCTTGGGTCTGGAGGGTCAGAGCAACCTGAACATTCAGGTCAAGAACCTGATGGATACGACCCCGATACATTCGCCGGCTGAGGAGGATGCTTCGAACGTTCTGAAGGAGATGTTGAGGATGGGAAAGACCTATTCTCTCGTCACCGTCCTAGACATTGTTGAAGGCATAGTCACTCCAAGAGACTTCGTCAAGCTGCTCGCTGAGCCTGAGGCGAAGCCTGAGATACCTGTATATATCGTAGGGTTACCAGACGACCCCTTCGAGGCTGAGGCTACGAAATCCAAATTTCTCAACGTAATCGGAAGACTAAAGAAAGCATTCCCTGAGATTGAGGAGGCCCGCTCAATAATAAAGACCCCTGAATCCATGGCGATGAAGGAGAGGAGGAGGTATGAGGTCGACGTCGCCATAAAGACCCCTAAAGGAATCGTTAACTACACTCATGCAGGATGGGAGTTGCCAAGCATATATGACGAGTTGGCGACGAGACTCAAGAGGATGCTCACTCAGAAAAAGAAGCCTTCAAAAAGATATCTGAGGCCCGGATACAGGTCTAAGAGGCGACGTTGAGTCCTCGAAGAAACTTCTTCTGAACATTTGTCAGGTTGATTTGTATAGAGTTGAGCTGAATCATCTGAGATGTTCGTAGCCTTTAGGCTCTATATCCAAAACTTTACCTTCAACCCTCAAGGTAAGTCTCCCCACGTCACCTGTAACCCTGCCTATAGGGATAAGGGAGACTTTGCCTCTTGCCCTACCAAGCATTCTCGGACTCAATGTTACAACCAACTCATACTCCTCACCACCGTAAAGGGTCAGGTCGACATGGTCAATATTGTTCTCTAAAGCAAACCTCTCAACATCCCCGTCGACTGGTAGCCTATCTATCTCGAAGCCTACACCGCTCGCCCTCGCCAATTCATAAAGGCTCCATGCCAACCCATCACTTGAATCTATTGAAGATGTCAAGAGCCTTCTGGAGGCTAAGGTGACTCCCTCAACCAGCCTAGCCTTCGGCATGTAGACAGACTCCAAAGCTCTGGCTCTCAGCTCTTGAGGTGCCTCCAAACCCTCCTTAATAATCTTCAAGCCTAGAGGGGCCAAGCCGAAAGGCCCTGTCACAGCTACGACATCACCATCCTTGGCGGTGTCACGTCTGACAAGAATCTTCTCTCCGCAGACGCCGAATAAACATATATCTATAGTCAAGCATTCAGCCTCATTCGTATCGCCACCGATGATGTAGGCACCGTACTCTCTGGCAGCTGCGTTCAGACCTGAACCGATCTGGCGGATCTCATCTTCACCAAGACCCTTAGGCAACCCCAGGGAGGCGAGTATAACTTTTGGCCTAACACCTTTCGCCGCGAAGTCGCTCACACTCGATACGACAGCCTTCCTGGAGGCCTGCCACAGACTCATACCAGGAGGAACATCAGTAGCCTCAACGAGCATGTCACACTTCAAGACCCCGAGCCTACCTCCACCAAGACGTATGGCGGCGACATCGTCACCGAAAGGCAGAGGGTTACCCTTCATCCTTTCCTGGAGGCTGGTGACCAACTCAATTACCCCCCTCTCACCCAAACCTCCACCTAGAATATTCAACCGCAGAACACCCCTGCAAGCCCTGAATATGTTGATCCTAATCCTTATCAATATGCCTATCGAATGAATCTTGGGCCCCGGAGCTCACAGCCCCGGTTCCAAAAATGCTCGGCACTGGAGGGAGAGCTCAGTACGGTAGAGCGACGGCTTCGTAAGCCGTAAGTCCTGGGATCGAAGCCCAGCCGGGGCTCCACAAATTCATAAAATCCTGACAAGCGATTACTGACGTGAACATAGGAATTTGTTGATACTCGGCAAGCAGGGCCGGCGTCCGGTTAAGATCAATCTTTAAACCTTCTCACTGTTGCTTTAAAGCCACCCATGCTTATGGCCTCTTCAGCAGAGCCTCATTAATGTTCGATGCATATTTATAGTTCTGAGCGTCAATTTCAAGTCGATGACTCTTGCTCGATGAGAATCTTAGGAGGACAGTTTTAAAAGCTCAGAGGAATGAGTTGACTGAGCATATCATTTACGGTAGATTATCGAGCTCGATGAAGGATCCAAATAATAGGAATGTTCTGAGACAGATTTCGGATGACGAGCTCGATCACTACTTCTTCTGGAAAAAATATTCTGAGGAGGAAGTTAAGCCTGATAGACTGAAGATTTTAAAGTATTTGTTCATAACCAAAATTTTTGGGTTAACTTTCGGAATAAAACTTATGGAGAGGGGTGAAGATCAGGCTCAAGTCACTTATGGCAAGATTTCGAATTTTATTCCAGATGCTAAAAATATTGTGGCAGATGAGGATGAGCATGAGAATCTGCTCATCAACATGATTGATGAGGAGAGGCTCAGATATATTGGTTCGACTGTCCGAGGGTTGAATGACGCTCTCGTCGAACTTACAGGAGCGATTGCAGGTTTCACCTTCGCACTTCAGGATCCTAGGCTGGTTGCGATGGTCGGCTCCATCACAGGAGTCGCAGCTTCCCTGTCGATGGCTGCTTCAGAGTATCTGGCAACAAAGTCTGAGGGGGGCAACCTAAACCCTGTCAAAGCATCATTCTACACATGTTCAGCCTACATTCTCACCGTCATCTTCCTGATCTCTCCATACCTCATTCTCTCCAACATCTACCTCTCACTCGCATCAACTGTTCTCAACGCCGTCATCGTGATTTTCATATTCACATTTTACATATCTGTTGCCAGGGATATACCTTTAAAGTCCAGATTCATTGAGATGACACTGGTCAGTCTTGGAGTAGCGGCCCTGTCCTTCATAATAGGGCTCGTCATGAGAACCCTCCTGCATGCAGAAATATAGAAGCCAACATCATTAAAATTGAGGTTTTACAATTTTAACCCTTTAAGAATGGAAGATGCCTGAGATGTCTGTCTTCACCGGCTGAACTCAACCTATTAAACGGTTTCGGAGATCTTTCATAGGTACACCGGAGGACGTCGTTTCCGGCTAGAACGGTTAATATCGGACTAAATATGTTAATGTAAGAGTAATTGTTCTATGGTAGGTAATTTCAGAATTTTCCGATATATTTATAATTATAAGATATTTTTACTTCGTGAGCAGATGCCTGTGGTTGAAACAGTTGCAGTAACCTCAAAAGGCCAAGTTACCCTCCGTCAAAGGTGAGGAGAGAGCTGAGGATAACTGAAGGCGAGAAACTTGATTATGCGTGAGGGTAAAGCAATCAAATATATCCCCATACCCAAACTCTCAATTTTAGCAGGTGTAGGAATCACTCGAGGGAGATAGAGGTCATGAGAAAGGAGTGGACTAAAGAATTTGAATAACGAGTCAGCCAAGCCTAAGACACAAAACCCATTAATAAAAATGTTTGAAAAGGAGGAAAGGTTGGGAAGATATCCAGAAGATTATGTTCAAGATAAAATCTGATATAGGTCTACTATAAATATTTGTGGGAGGAGAGGCTTCGCCGAGGCTAGAATTGAAGAGTTAAGAGATATCTCAAAAATATGAAGTTAGTGAAGAAGTCGTTGTCAAAGCTGGAGAATTAAATGGTAAATATGATGTCTCAGTTGCTGACGCTTCCATAGCGGCCACAGCATACCTTGAAAAGTCGATTTCTGAATTTGTTTCAGCCTTTTATAGCGCCGAATGTAAGTCCTCTCACTAGGTATTTTTGAATGGCTAAACCGAATACTAGAGTTGGGATTATAGCAAATACGCCTAAGGCAGACATGATGCCATACAAATGTCCAGCGTCAGAGTAGTAAAGGCCTATTTGGACTGGTATAGTGATTGCCACTCTATGTGTTACAAACAGTGCTACGACTAAGTCGCTCCAATTCAATATGAATATAAACAGGGCTGTTACTGCAAGTCCTCCTCTTACGAGTGGAAGTATTACTTTTACGAAGGTCGTGGCAGGGCTTGCACCGTCTATGATGGCTGCCTCATCTATCTCTTTTGGGAGTTCATCGAAGAAGCTTCTCATCAGCCAAATCACAAATGGAACGGGGAACAAGCCGTATAGGAGTATGACTCCAATAGGGTTATCCAGTAGGCCCAATGTCGCATACCATATTACGATAGGCATTAGGATCGCAACTGGTGGTAACATTCTAAATGTTAAGAACATGTAATCTCCTCCAGCCTTATATCTTGACATAGAATATGCAGCGCATGTTCCAACAAACAATGCGATGGCAGTTCCACATATGGAGAATATTAGGCTGTTTGTTATGGACTTAACAGCTGTTTCAGAGATTAACATTATGTATGGTTTGAAGAATCCCCATTGAACCACCAGATCTTTAGGAAAGAATAGGATTAAGTAGTTTCCAATGGTTGGGTACCAAGGCCACCAATGAACTTCTGTTGGAGTCCACTCAATCATATCTTTGAAGGACATTGTAAGCATCCAGTAAAGTGGAAACAAAGCACAGAATACTGCTCCAAATGCGAATATGAGTCTAAATATTGTATAAAATATTGCAGATTGTCTTCCGTTCATCTTTCAACCCCTCAATGGTTTTACGGCATACCATCCAACAATAATAAGAGCGATCAGAATGACTAAACTTTCAGTTGTGGTACTTCCATATTTTAGATACTTGAATCCAGACTCGTACAACTGCATAGATATGGTCATTGTGGCGTGTCCAGGACCCCCCCCGGTTATCATATATGGGTAATCAAATATCTTTAAGCTCTCTATAGCCCTAAGGATCAATGCGATAATCATGGGTCTCTTCAGCATGGGTAGGGTCACCTTTCTGAAAGTGTACCATTTAGTTGCTCCAAGCACGTATGCAGCGTTGATAGGTTCTTGAGGTACGCTTAATAGTGCAGCTGACATGATCAAGAATATAAATGGTGTCCACTGCCATATGTCAACTAACATTATTGTGAGTAATGCATATGTTGGATTTGTTAGCCATGGAATCGACACCTTGCTCCCTGTGAGCATACTCAATATGCCATTCACAGGACCACTCTCAACGAACATTAAGAAAAATGTCCAACCTCCAACAGCCGGAATAACCATCATTGGAGCGACCAATGCTAATGTCAAAAACTTTTTCCCAAAGAATCTTCCACTGAAGACATAAGCCATTGTAAACCCTAGCATGAATTCAACTGGTACAACAACAGCGGAAATGGTCAAGGTTCGTAGAATTGCCTCCAAGAAAAGAGTATCATTAGCAACCTTAAGGAAGCTTACTGGACCGATAAAGGTCGCCTCCCACCAGTTGGTGGTGAATTGGGGTGTCCAGTCTGTCATTCCAACATACCATGTTAACGCAAAAGGTATCATAGCTGTGAAGTTCATGATTATCTGAACAGGAATTATCAACAATGTCTTGAACTTCTGCGGCACTCTAAACCAGTCTGTTAATCTCGGCAATTGTTTCTCAACCACGGTCAGTGCTCATCTCTGCTTACAATTCTCTTATATAAAAGAATTGCTCAAAAATGAATACTTTATTTTCAGTGAGAAAGACGGCCCCATCAGCATTTTGATAGCAAGTCTTTAATATGTGCGAATACAACTATACGGTGAAAACAGGTGAAAATATAATGAGCGAAAAAAAGGAAGGCTCTAGAAGAGACTTCATTAAGACCGCGGCTACTGGAATAGTCGGTCTAGCGGTGGGTGCCGGCATAGGATATGGAGCGTCGACGATGACTGCACCAGCAAAGCCTGGTGCAACTGTGACGGTTACACAGACAGCTCCTGGAGCAGCCTTGCAATTTCCATTCAATCTTCCAAGGAAAGGAGAAACGCCAGCTGAGAGGGCAATAAACGCCGCTAACTTTCTGCTACAACAACATCCCGAGTGGAAAGGAACAGAGATAGTCCTAGCCTGTGTAGGTGGATACCAAGTAGGTTTCGATGCAATGAAGTCTGAGTGGGAGCAGAAAACAGGCACCAAAGTTACCTGCGCGACAACACCTCTGCCAGACTTTTTTGATAAGATGATGCAGGAAGCAGTCACAAAGACCGGATCCATAGATCTACTTAACATACAACCTATGTACCTAACAGATCTCGTGGAGGCAGGTATGCTCTACCAATTAGATGACATAGCAATGTGGCTTGATGCAAGGCTCAAAGGAAGACCTGATGGATACATATACCCCTTGCAGGAATTGACGGCAACCTATCTTGGAAAGACTTGGGGATTCACTCAAGACGGTGACGTAACAATAACATACTACAGAAAAGATTTAATGAACGACCCTAAAGAGAAGGAAGGTTTTGAGAAGCAGTATGGATATCCGCTTGCGCCGCCAAAACTTATTACAGAATATCGAGACCAAGCTGAATATTTCTACAGACCTAATAAAGACATGTATGGCTTTGTTGAGAATAGGGAGGTTACACGAAATGCAAACATGTTCTACATATACTTCAATAGCAAGAAATGGCCAAACATGTACTACTTCGATGATAATATGAAACCCCAACTCACAACAAAAGAGGGCATAGAAGCGGCGAAGATATATGTTGAGATGGTGAAGTACGGCCCTCCAGGTCTCATAGGAATGTTAGGAACAGCGAATTACAACCCATTCGCAGAGGGAAAAGTTTTTGTCAGCATGAACTTCCCATCAATGTCAAATACAATCCAGAGTCCACAAGCGAAATCGAAGGACAAATGGGACAGCGCTCCTCCATGTGGGTGGATGGTTGATGGTCCCGGTGGAAAAAAGATACTCAACAGGAGAGGCGTACTTTTAGCTAACTGGTGTCTAGCTGTAAGTAATCATAGTAAGAAGAAAGAACTAGCCGCCTGCGCCGCAGTCTACTTTGCTGATCCAGAGAATCTAGTAAAAGCAGTGATCACGCCAGCCACCTGGCATGATATGAGCAGATATAACATGGTCGGCGCCAATGCAGATCCACGTGTAGTTGCTGCGAGGGGTCCACTACTCACAGGTTATGAGGAAGCAGCTGAGCTTCTCACCCCGATGGTATCCCAGATGAGAGGAGCTACAGAATACAATGTTTCACTGAGTAAGAACCTCCACGCTGCAATGTCAGGAACAATGGATGTAGTCAAAGCATTAGAAACGACAGAGAAGCAGTGGGAAGAACTCACTGAACGTCTAGGTAGAGAGAAACAGCTCGCAGGATGGAGACGGCTAAAAAATCTCTACTCAACAAAAGCCTAAGAAGCTAGAACGTCTATTTTCCTTCCACTCTTTTTATTTCTTCTTTACCGTTAATTTAGTTAATCATAAAAAGAAAAAAAGGAAAGTTTCCTCTGGTAGATGTGTCACCTAAACCTAAACATCGGCTTGAATCCTGTAGGGATCTCGCCTGTTCTTCCGTCGACCCTGATATTGCCAACAGTGTTTCCGTTTGAGTCTATGATTGGAACATTATAGATGAATCCGTGTTGCTTAGGCTCACCCGCACTCCAACCCTTATCGATAGAGTCCTGCACAGCCTTCAAAGCATCTTGAGATGTCGCTGTATTTATCTTTCCAAGAGGAATGATTGTGACAGGCTTATCCTTATATTTTATGATCACAATCCAGACCGCGCCTCTATCATAGGCTTCTCCGACGGTGAGGCTCTTCAAAGCATCGCTTACAATTGTCTTCGCTTGGGAGCTTGTTACTGTGACGTTGACTGTCATGTTACCTTGCCATCCGCGAGGCGGTGGACGCTTGCCAAGAAATTTGCCCCCATCGACTGGAGGGCCTTCTGCGCCTGTATTAGCTACGGCTGTAAAGACAATGTTTGCTGCGTAGGCTGAGCTGACTGTCGCTACGATGATAATTATAAGCAGTGCCACATTTCTAGTTAAACTCATACCTTTACACCTGTCTGTGTTGAATGTTGGATGCTTTATTAAATGGTTTTTCAGAATCTCACCACAATCCATACATAATCTCAAATTCAAATATCGAACAATATTCCGACGTATGTAGCCGGTTATGGTCAAGCATCCAACTTTTATATCGGCAACATTATCTTATTTACTCTCAGGTGTCTGGATGAGGAGATCCTTATCGGTTACAGGGACGGCTGTACTTGGGGCTCTGGTTATAATTTTCGACTTGACCCTGTGGAGTCTGAGGGTTAAGATTCCGTTTCCATTCTTTCCGAGGCTGAGGCTTGACATCAGTGGGATCCCGATAGTGCTTTCACTGCTTCTTTATGGGCCATTCTCAGGATTCGCCACCTCAACAATTCTGTTTCTATCAATATCCTTCAGGGATCCCTTAAGCGGCTTCATGAGGGCCTTAGCTGAGCTCTCTACAGTTGCAGGTATGATTCCGTTCTACACTAGAAAGTCGAAGTATGGCATGTTGATGAGTATTGTTGGTGGTGTAACGTTGAGGGTTATAGTAATGTCCTTATGCAACATGGTCTTCTTGCCACTCTTATCAATATTGAGTTGGGATGCGGCTGCAGCCCTGCTGCCCTTCATAGCAGGCTTTAACGTGATGGCTGGGCTTATAAGCTGTGCTGGCGGATACCTCCTTTACGGGGCCCTTATTAGGAGGCTCAGGCCACCGCCTAGAGGATTCGAGGCTGAGATATTACAAAGTCAAATCAGCACATGAAAGAAACGTTGACTAAACAGCGATCTATACTCACATATTGATGGTTCAAATATGTCAGTGGGAAGAATTACCTTCTCATCATTCTCATCGTCAACCATGATGAAATCGTCGAATCATAGTATAAGATTGGGTGTGTATTAGATGATGGTTACTCTGGGAGAGCATCTTGAAGGGGTGAGGGAGGATTTAGCATCCCTAATCCTGAAGATATGCGAGATATGCGACATTATAAGCGATGGGATCGCGTATAGGATGGGCAGGGCTGAGACAAGAAACATTTTCGAAGAGTTCCAGACAACCTTGGATATTTGGGCTGACAACCTCTTCATCGAAGAGTTGGCTCGAACAGGCCTCGTCAGAACCATTTTCTCAGAGGAGCAGCAGAGCCCGGTGAGAACGAGTGATGGTGGGGTCTTCAATTTAGCTATAGATCCTGTTGACGGATCCTCGAACATACGCAGCAACAACTTGGTTGCATCGATAATCAGCATCTATGAGAATGAGCTACCTACGAAGGGAAGAGACCAAGTAGCCTCCATGTATATTCTATACGGACCGGTGACCAGCATGGTCTACACAGTTGGTGAAGGAGTCCATGAATTGTTGAGGACAAAGGAAGGTTTCATATTGAGCAGGGAGAATATGGAGTTGCCTGAGCCGGGTGAACTCTACGGTTTCGGAGGTTTGAGGAAGGACTGGCCTCCAAAAATAAAGGCGTATATTGAAAGGTTGGAGGCTGAAGGTTTGAAGTTGAGGTATGGGGGGTCACTGGTCGGCGACTTCAACCAGATACTCCATTACGGTGGAATATATGGTTACCCAACTTTAACCGGTAGCCCCGAGGGTAAGTTGAGACTGATCTTTGAGAGCAACCCAGTCGCATACATAGTTGAGCAGGCCGGAGGCTCTTCGAGCAACGGTGAAGGATCGATACTTGATATTGAGCCCGAAAGCCTCACCCAGAGAACCCCAACATATCTCGGCAATAAAGCACTGGTCAGAAGGTTAGAGGAAGACCTGGAAGGTTCAGAAGAGTGAATTCTGGCTCTTACGTTTGTTCCCTTTCTAGAATGATGGGGCGATCTCCCTCATAAAGATCTTTTGAGGCTTCAGATTATCAGGGTATGGGAAGTGTGGTATAAGGTAATTCATACCTCTGTCGACATAATCTTGAATCTTATCGATACATTCTTGTGGTGTTCCAACAATCATTATCTTCAAGAGATCATTTAAAATCTTGCCTCGAATTTCTGGGATACAAGATTCATGTCTGAACCTCATAACCTTCTCTTTAACTTCACCTTCATCGCCAATTATCATATTGCAATGGTAACTCTTAGTGATGATGTCTGGATTCCTTCCAGCTTCTAAGCAATACTTTATGAAGGTGTTGAGCCTCCGCTCATACTCTTCAGGTGTACAGTTGACCAAGTTAATATTGTCAGCATGTTCGGCTGCTATCCTCAAAAGTTTATCGCCTTTACCACCTATCATCACTGGGGGATGAGGCTTCTGCAATGGCTTCGGGTAAGAGATTAGGTCTTTCACCGAGTAATGTTTACCTTTGAAATTCACCTTATCTTGAATCCAGATCCTCTTTATCAGGTCGACAGCCTCTGAGAGCTGCTCCAACCTCACCTTTGCAGGTGGGAACGGTATGCCGTAAGCGTCATACTCTACTTTATGCCATCCAGCCCCTACACCGAACTCTAACCTGCCACCACTTATGAGATCGACTGTCGCCGCTATCTTGGCCAGGATAGGTGGATGCCTGTAAGAGTTGCATGTGACCAAGACTCCGAGTCTGAGCCGCTCAGTCGCGTCAGCCAAGTATGGTAGGACGGTCCAAGCCTCAGGTATGTAAAGGCTCGTACCCATGGACATCGGATAGAAATGGTCGTAGATCCAGGCTGATTCGAAGCCCATGCCCTCAAGCTCACACCAAGCCCCCCTCAAACTTTTGAGGTCGAATTCTTCAAGCCAGAGTTGAACCCCAAACCTAACCTTCAAGTCCCAGCCAAACCTCTCTCTAAGAGTTGACAATCAACACCTTCATACAATATAAACAATACTCATATCTTACCAGATATCAACTCGGTGACAGAGAATGATTCTAGGCCTCACCTCCAGTTATCACCGTATCTTTGACAGGATCTCGTTGGCATAATCCTCATCCAAGGCTTCGTCGGAGAGTATCAGGTAGGTCTCATCGTTGACGAAGGCAACTGCGAATCTCCTCAACCTCTTCTTCAACATTCTAAGTATAGTGGATATTTGAGATGCATCGTATCTTCTAGAGATTCTCCATGCTGGAAACCAGTACCCTCCGTCAGAATTGGCTTTAGGAATCTTACCTAATCGAACTATCAGATCTATATCTGGAACTGGGTAGATGTCGCGATTCTTTACTCTCAAGAATCTGACAGCCTCTCTCAAACTCATCGCTTTACACATAACCCTTGCATCTATGTTTCAGTCTAATTTATGAACGTTCTCCACTCACATGGTTACTAGCCTGATGTAATATATGGATCGGCCTAAGTAACGTTCACCCACCCTCCTGAACCTTTCAGGATTGTCTGTGACTATGTATAGGTGTCTCGGGGAGTCATCCTCAGCCTGCATATTCTTCTCTCTCAAAATTCTTAAGGTCTCCTCAGCCACGGCTACAGCCGGATCTATCAACTCAACAGATTCAGGTAGAGCCCTCCTTATAGGCTCGATGAGGGGCGGGTAATGTGTGCAACCCAGTATCAAGGTGTCTACCCCCTCGTCGACGAGGGGTCCGATATATTTCCTGGTGATCGTATATGTTTCAGGCTCCTTGAACCATCCCTCCTCGGAGAGAGGCATCAATAGAGGGCATGGCTGCGAGAAAACCTTGACATCACCCTTCTCTTCAAGCTTCCTCCTGTAAACATTACTGTTTATGAGGGCCTCTGTTCCAATAACTCCGATCCTGCGGTTCCTAGTCGCTCTCAAGGCCAAGTCTACAGTAGGCCCGACAACCTCTACGAGAGGAACATCGACCATACCCTTCAAATGTTCATATGCGACAGCCGATATTGTGTGGCAGGCTAAGACCACAAGTTTGAGAGGATAATTGTTCAGGAGGAACCTGAGACCCTCCTCAGCAAACCTAATAATACTCTCCCTACTCTTCGAGCCGTAGGGAGCCCTCCCAGTGTCCCCGAAATACACTGTACTCTCATTTGGAAGATGCTTCAGAATCTCCCTCTGAATAGTAAGGCCGCCAACACCTGAATCCAGCATCCCTATAGCCTTCCATCCATAATCCAAATGAAACCACCCAAAACATTTACACCAAAGAGAGACTAAAACATTATCAGACATATTTGAAGGAGCCAGACGGTGAAGAAGACTTTTGAATATTATTTTGTCGAATAATGGTCCGGTGAGGTAAAGATGAGTAGACCACTATACCTTGAAGACTCATACTTGAAGGAGTGTGAGGCACAGGTTGAGATGGTGAAAGAGTCAAAGTATGTTGTTCTTGATCAAACAATCTTCTACCCTAAAGGCGGAGGCCAACCCAACGACACTGGCATAATCATAAAAGAAGGAGATGTCTACTCAGTTGTCTATGTTGGAAAGTTTTCAGGCGAGATCTCACATGAGGTTGATAGGCCAGGCCTGAATATTGGAGACAGGATCCTATGTAGGCTAGACTGGGATAGAAGGTATAGGCTGATGAGAAGCCACACCTCAGCCCACGTATTGGCTGCGATACTATGCAACAGGACAGGCGCCCTGATAACAGGGAACGAGTTAGCCCCCGACAAGGTCAGGTTCGACTTCAACCTAGAAAGCTTCGACAGAGAGATATTCATGAGCTGCGTCCAAGAAGCAAACCTTCTATTCAGGAAGAACATTCCAGTGAAGACCTATGAGCTGCCGAGGGAGGAGGCTCTCAAGATTCCTGGGGTGATAAAGATGGCTGAAGCCCTACCTCCAGCCATACCTAAACTCAGAATAGTTGAGATTGAAGGTGTCGACAGGCAGGCTGATGGGGGAACACATGTCCGAAACCTGAACGAGGTGGGTGAGATGGTGTTTCTGAAAGCAGAGAACAAGGGGAGAAACAACAGGCGAATATACTATAAGCTTATACCTTGAACGATTAGGTATCCATAAGAGTATGTGTTCACCAGTAAAGATGCATTACTCAAAAACATAACCTTGTAATAATAAATGAAGACGCATATAGTTACATGACTAATAGATGCAAGTACAATACCACATTGAGCAAGGATCTAAACGTCACGATTGTCGAGGCAATCGTTCTAGTGAAGGCTTTGGAGATGAGTTAGAAACAATGGAATAATACATTGAACTTAAGATGGAAACAGATTAGAGATAAGCTTCAATAAGCGATATATAACCACCATGATTTATATTGGCTGGAAAGGAGCTATAAATCCAGCTTTTTCTAATCATTGTTTCTCTCCACATATGTGGCAGAATCTTGACTCTGAAGGAATCGCCCTTCCACATTTAGAGCATATCTTTGTAGGTTCAACATCTTCTCTATTTATAATTATCAATACGAGGTTTGATGAGATTAGTTCACTGAATTTTTGAATATGTTTGATCGAGTCTGCAACCTTTGATGGAGATCCATTCGCCTCTCCAGATATGAAGCGGCTATTCGATGCCATATCTATCTTTACAGTGACCCTTTTCGAGTCTCGGTAATACTCTAAGATATGCTTTGAAGCAACATTCATAACTTTACCGGTTGATGAGGAGTTAAGTATTGTCAATGTTAAATCTGGGAAGTATGGTGGAACAGGAAAGTTTGGGGGAGGCTCGGGCGCTTTAAGGACTTGCACCTTCAAACCCTCCGCTTCAAGTCTCCTCCCAAACTCGTCCAAACACGGATCTTCAGGATTTCTTGGATTCCTCCATATGATTGTATCGATACCTGCGTCTATGTAAGGTTTGAAGTATTCTGGTGGAGGGGCAGCCTGATCCATATCATGCTACACCAAACCTGGTGGATGAACTCTTTTCCTCTCTTTAATAACATTACCTTAACGGGGATAAGCATGCTCTATCTGAAGGTTTTCTTATAATGAGTATGGTTATGGTGAGGGTTGCTATTGAGGTTAAGATAGATGTTGCAGCCAGCAGCCACATCATATTGCCGTCTTCCTGTCTAAGCCTCCAAATAGCCCTCACCGACTTAGGTCTGTCCATGTAGACCTTGCGTACTAGACTTTTACTTTCAGGGTCGTCACTCCACCCATGAAAACTCAGATGTGGGCTAACTCCTTTAGCAGACCCATCACTGCTGTCGTCGAGATGTATTTTGATCAAGGCTGTGCTGTTAGCGTCATACCATCCGGTACCATCGACGGCTCCATACTCTGAATTGGCTTCTAGCAAGTATTGGGTCCGATACCTCGCCTCTAGAAGGCGATCCTTATCGAGATGAACATCTCTCAAACTCTCCACAACCCCATCACCCCAAGATGTGAAGAGGAGCCTCTCCCTCTCAGAGACTTGAATAACTTTCGGCAGCTCAATAGCATGTCTCCCCCTACCCAAATAGGCCTCGAGGTCTCCGTCCCCATCAGTGTGGTGGGTCTTTCCATCTATGACCACATTGATCTTTGAGACTCCAGTCTCAACCCTCAGCAATTGGCCTTCGACGACATCTATCTTTATGGGTTGTGATGATCCTCGAATCTCAGTCTCCCCATCTCTCTTAATGATAAGCATCACCTGAAAGTTTCTGACCGTCCGATTCTTAACCAGGGCCAACTCTAAAATTTTGGGTTCACGGCTGCTCAGATCAACCTCGGCCGCGGCGACGAATGAGTCATCATCCAGATCGTAGACTGCAATTTTTCCAACTCTTAAATCCTCGACATTTGGAGTTTTGAGTCTGAGCTGAATCAGGGTGTATGGTCTGGCTGATTTGGGGTAATCGACCTTGAGATTCCCCATCCCTTGGATCTTTGGTGCAGTAGGTTCAAAATCTTTTAAACATGAGGCCCTGACCCTATCTAGAAAATCAACGATAATGATGAAAGGCTTGGAGTCGTATGTTCCGTCTTCCTCCAGAGTGAACACTTCATGTTCTACACCCTTCATAAGCCTCCACTCCTTGAAGAACCAGTATCCACCGATCCATCCCTGTTTCGGAAGGTTTCTGTAATATTCTTCACCCTGCCTCCAGAACCAAGCGAGCTCCCCGTATATGAGTAATATACTTCTGCGTACATTCATTGAGTGTCTGGCGCTGGTGTACAGTTCAACCCCGCTTGAGGCCTTATGTTTCTCAGCCATCTCCCTCCAGTCGACCATCGAACTTATTATTACAGCCCCGTCTGGACCTGAGTCGGAAGCATCTGGGAAGGTCAACTCGTACGCTATAGCCATACCGCCAGTCGAGTATCCTACTGCAAAAACGTATTTGTAGCCTATACTTCTAATCCATGAGCATAGTTTTGAGACAAGTTTCGAGTCGACCCTATACTCAACCTCACCGTCAGCCAGAGCGATCAAACCATATCTGCCTGCGAGGTCTTGGATGAAACGCATCGTATTCAGGGACTCAAGGATGTAGGGGTTGACTGTGACATATGTTGGGGTGACTTTCCCACCTCCAAGCCAGATTATGCATGAATCTGATTCAGGCCTCATCCAATGGTACCAGCTGTAACCTGCAATCCTCTCAACCGAGGCTCCCTTCGGTTGATCAAACCCAGAAGATGGGTATGGGATGATGGATGAGAGGATCAGCAGAAAGGCCAAGACAATTATAATATCTCTGCTCATGTAAGTCGCCTCCTGAAAACCAGAAAAACTGTGACAGCAATGTTTGCAGTGATTATTACGATTGAAGTTGCAGAGACCATCTTAGAGAATTCATCCCTGACCCATGAAGCCTCGACAGCCATCGGTGAAGCCACCTTGACATGGACAGTGGGAGTTGATGCGTCGACGTCGCCAGCCCAACTTTTGAAGACGTATTTCTCAGGAAGGAGAGGGTTGATGTTTACGTAGGCGACTGTACTCGAGATAGATATGGTAGCCTCCACACCGGCAGGATACCAGCCTCCACCATAAGCCAAACTGAACCTGGAATCGACATTCAAGTAATATTCAGGCTCATACGTAGCTTCAAGTTTGAGGTCATTCTGAACCTCAACGATCCTCGGGTTACTCCTTGAACCGTCACCCCAACATGAGAAAATCAACCTAGTATCAGCTGTAAGATTCACCGTTTGAGGAATCTTAACCAGGTGCCGTCCAGACTTCAATATGGCTTTGGCAACCCCTGAGCCTTCAGTCTTTAATCTCAAATTGTCAACCTCAACATCCAACCCGCGTCGAGGCAATGAAACCTGCAGCTCAACCTGGTTAAGGATCCTTATCGATAGAGTCTTACGGAGAGACTCCCTGTTATAAACCCAGAATCCGAGATGCCAGTAACGCAGCAAAACCTCCAATTCAAATACACCATCAGAGTCAGGGGCTTCCAGTTCGAAGAGAAAATTTTTCGCCCCATCACCGGTCAGAAATACGACTCTAGGATCCAATATGGAACCTGAGTTTGGAGAGAACAATCCGACATTGACCATAGTTCTCTCCCCACATGAGTATACCACAGAGACATTGACTTGGAATCGGCGGCCTGGCAGAACCTTGCTCGGACATGCCACCTCCCCCAACATGACGGAAGGCTCAGGTGGCTCAGCCAGACCGGAAGTCAAACATGAAGACTGGGAAAGGAAACATGCGTAGATCAGAATCAAACATGCGGCTCTCCAAATCATCCCTGACACACACAATCCACCCCGAACATGGGAACCATCCTGATATTGTTCTTGACAAGGTTCATAATGGAAGATGTGGAACATAATCATTTATCTGGAGCCGAAACTTACGGATCGCCAAAGAATAAAAATGAGACAACGAGTTTCATCCTGAATATTTCGGTGGAAGCGGGTGGAGATCGATACGGTCCTTGAAAGATTCAGAATAAACAGGAATCTACCATATGGAAGATACAGGTTGAGCGCGGTATTCGAAGGGATCGAGGACTCACCGCCAATGAGCAGGCTGCTCCAGGAAAATTCAAACCTTAGATTAGACAGCGTCGAGGTTGAAATCACAGAAGGTGTCTTGTATATGAGGGTGGATGCCGAAGGTAGACTGCTCATCAATAGAGAGTATCTAAGGAACGGTGATGAGAAGCATATTTACTTAGACCTGATACATGAGTTGACACACCTCAAACAGTTGCGGGAGGGCCGAGACATCTACAGCCCTGAATACAGCTATGCTGAGAGGCCTACTGAGCTGGAGGCATATGCAAACGCTGTCTCTGAGGCGAGGAGGATAGGGATGTCTGATAGGGAGATATATGAGTATCTCAAGGTTGAATGGATCTCTAAAGTTGAGTTGGATAAGCTCGCCGAGCGGCTGGGAGTCAACCGAAGATTCAGTGAATGTTTTAAGCACAGGCGATCCTGACCTCTCGGAACTATCCGCAGGGTGAACTGTTTTTTAAACGTCAGGCACATTGCAGAAAGCTAAATTAAGATCATTTTCAAACCCCTCTAACCCTTTAAAGGAGGTTGACAGATATCATCGATGTGGCTTCAGAGCGATAAGCCGCTCTGGACTCGATAAAAAATGTCTGAGGTTGCTACGAGCTTAAGAAGTCAAACGGCCACAATGGCCGACCTCTTCAATAGGAGGGTGCATTCCCTAAAGGGTCGTGTAGATTACTGCGAGACATTGAGGAGGCTGAACATCCAGGAAGCTGGAAGATACGCCTCAACCATCCTCAGTGAGGGTGAACATCAGGCAGCTGGGGTAGATGGCTCAATGGAGCTGGATGAAGTCTTGGAGATGCTGATATTCTACGTCTGCGCGGGAGGTTACTCCACAACCTTCAGAGTCAGTCAGGATAAGGTTGCATTCAACTTGGAAGATGTGGCCAAGATATCTGGCTTATCCGTCTCAGCAGCTGTCCCCCTATGGGAGGAGGATCTGCCTAACATAGTGGAGACGGGGCAATTTGAACTGGACCCAGACCTGAGGAGATCCAGGGAGAGGATCCCATTCGGATTAATGACGATGGCTGAATTGAACATAGCCTTGCAACTTGCAAGGTCAAAAATGTTCAAGATAATATTCCTGGATAGGCCTCTCTCAGGAACATACCCTGCGCTGAGCAGGGACGCGTCTGCCCTTCTGAGGAGGGGGAGATCGAGTCTGACAGGTATCGAGACGAAGGCTGGTAAGCTGAGATTCACTGACATCTATCTCGCAGTAGGCTTAGGTTCAGGAGACTTATGGACACCCCCGAGGGGAGGAAACCTAACCTACGCCGCGGTCAAAGCCATAATCAGCAAATGTGAGATGACTATGGATGGTCTCAGCCGACTCTTATCCTTGAGTAATGGTGAAGCCAAAAAGTTATGGAGACGTTTGGTGGATCTAAACAGCAGGCTCGGCGGCGAACTCTTCGACATCGATGGTGAGAAGATCAGGATTAGAGATGAGAACCTAGGCTACTGGGAGAGGATCCTCGACGCGAGTTTAAATGTTGCATCGAGAATCTTCAAGGAGCCGAGGCACCCTCTCATAGACTATGAGGGGAGGTGGCTGAGTATCCTAGACCTCAACACCATAAACCTCTTCCTCCTATATGCCCTTATGCATGAGACGTGTGAGAACAATATTCTACTGGTTGGGATTGCCAAGGACACAGTCGCCACAGAATACACCAGGTCGGTTCTCCCCCTCCTCCTCTCAAGTAGAGATGCTGGTAGAGACGTCAGGTACGCTGAGTTGAACAGCGACAAGGCGTTCCTGACAGTCCTCAGCGCAGTCAACTCTGAACTGCTGCAGCCTCCATGGAGAACAATATCTTACGACGCATGTTTCACAACCTTGATTTGGAGTCCTGAGGGTGAGGTGAATTTGAGATCCGCAAGGAAGGTTGTGTCGAGGGAGCAGATGTTCATCCGATCCTACTTCCAACTCAGAAGCTTCACGTCAGACCCATCCGTAAGATCCCCAGTATTCCTCTACGACAGGGCCTTCAACCCTAAGATCGATAGGATGATCATGGAGGTCAAGGTTGAGGAGAGAGGGGTTCAAACTTTGCTCAAACCTTTCATAGAACATGATGGAACGAGTATGGTTGACAACCTGATCCTTTACATCCTATCCTTATCAGACAACGCTGAGGTTATGGAGGCTTACGGGCACAACCAACTCCTATACTTGGCAGATAAATATGTGAAGGAGGAGGTTGAACAGATGAAAGGCCTACTCAAGGGTGTTGTGGAGTTGGAGTTGACACCACTCGCAAGGAGGGAGAAAGTATTCACAGTAGCGAGGAGATTCAGAGACCTCAGGGCTGAGAGTGAGAGGATGAGGAAGAGACATAGCAGAGCCTCCAGGATGGGTGAGGGTATTTGAGTCAGAGAGGAATCTTCGACGAGCTGGATTTAGAGTTTGAGGGGAGACTCAGAGAACACAAGATCATAACAAAGACTTTCAGAGGTGAGAGGGGTGAAATATCTGTAACAAGCGCAACAGCAATAATTGAGTCGAGATTCAACTTCAAAGTTCTAGATAGGTTACATGACCCATGCTTCCTAGCGATTGAACGTGAAACCGCTGGTGGATTCACCTACCTCATCTATGAGGCCCTAGCCCCCACAGCCACACACTTCCAAATGTTAGGTATGAACGTTGCGATGCCTAACATTGTGAGAAGAGAGTTCCTCGACACCATAAGCAGCGGATGGGGTAAGAGTGATGAGACATGGATAGATATCCTAGCTATCCCGACAAGACATGAGATGCAGATAATCAACGGCCAACCATCATACTCCAGATCAAGACTCACACCCCTGACAGGGGCGAGAGCACATATACTATCAAGGGAGGCTGTTGAACGTTTCCTATGCGTCAAACCTGGAGCGGTGGTTGGGAGACTGCTTGGATTCGACCTACCATTAACGGTGGATATAGGTCACCTCGTCAGATACCACGCCGGAGTCTTCGGATTCACCGGAACAGGAAAATCGAATCTCGTCTCATACCTCATAAGAAAGACCTTGGAGGAGGATAGGGACCTGAGGGTTGTAGTCATGGATCTCGCCGGCGAATATCTAGTTCACCTAATAGACATCATTGAAGGTGAAGGTGAAGTCTACACCACTGAGGAGTGTGAAGACTCTGAACAACTATTAAGTTCCCAAGTCATACCTGAGACCCTAGAGGATAGACCTGGCCTCCTAAAGGCTCTGGAGAAGTGTGCTGAGAGAATAATGTCTGAAGGGCGTGTCCACCCCATAAACTTGACACGTTCAAGGGCGATAACGGTCAGCTACCTGCTCTCCAAACTCGAAGACGCCTCGTCAAGCGGAAAGACAGGAGCAACATCCGCAACCCTGGCTCTTGGAAGGCTTGAGAGACTCATCGCATCGAGGAGGCTGAATCCTAAGACAGACCTTCTGAGGTTGAGTCCAGAGGATAGAGACCGAGTGGTTGAGATTCTCACCTCAACCATGAATGAGTTGCATGAGAAGTCCGGTTTACGTTCAGACCTGACGAGTCTCATCACATATATACGTGAGGGCTCAGCTGAGGGTGAGGAGATTATGGATCCCAGCCGCCTATCAAGAAAGGTTTTGGACAGAAGCTCCCCAAGAGTCACCATCGTATATGCCCCTGAACCATACGACGCAAGGCAAGCAACATCCACATTTGTACAGGACCTGTTGATGTTGAAGAAAGTCTCAGGTTCAAACCGTAACCGTAGGGTTCTCCTGGTTTTGGATGAGGCTCAAGAATTCATACCTGACAGGGTTAGAGTCGAAGACTATACAGACGCTTCAAACAGGGCCATCGAAGCCTTGCTGAGGCACGGTAGAAAGTATAGGGCCCACTGCTGGCTGAGCACACAGAGGGTCGCCCACCTCAACGTGAATGCTCTACACCAACTACACAGTTACTTTGTAAGTGTGCTCCCGAGATCTTATGATCGATGGGTTGTAGCAGAAGCATTCTCACTCGACACCGCACTTTTGGATAAGACTATAGATCTTGAGACTGGGGAGTGGCTCTTCGTCTCCTACAAGGCTACGAGACAGAAGAACATACCGACATTCATAAAGGCACCTAACAATGAAGATATTATTGCGAGTAGACTACAGAGCAAACTGAGAGGTTAATCATCTCTTGATGAAACGTGCTATGAAGTATCCTATTCCAAACTCATGCGGTGTGAACCTCTGAAGCAGCTCGGCATCATCGCCGAAATCGTCGAGCCCCCCACCTCCAAGATGAGGGTTCTGCTCAGCAACCTCCAATCCAAGAGATTCGACGCCGAACCTCACAACACCCTCACACTCCTCCCTCGTGAAGGTGCATACACTGTAAACTATCGTTCCGCCGGTCTTTACTACCATCGACGCCGCCTTCAGAAACTGCTTCTGATAATCGGCGAGACTCCTTATCTGATCCCTCGTAGTTGTGACATAGAGTTTAGGGGATACACCCAACCCGCTGCATGGAGGGTCTACTAGACAACGGTCAACCCTCAGACTCGGATAGTCCAGATGGAGGTATCTTGAGTCTGAAACAAGCAATTTTACGTTGCTGCATCCAAGCCTCTCAACATTGTATCTGGCAGCATCTATCTTCCGTCTATTCCTGTCCACACCGATAACGGTACCTGTGTTCTGCATGAGCTGTGAGATGTGGGTGAGTTTGCCGCCTGGGGAGCAGTTTAAGTCGATTATGGTCTCCCCAGGCTGAGGGTCCAGAACCCTGGACGTAACCATCGCAGGCAGAGACTGGGGGTGCAAGAGCCCACACTTATACTCCTCAGTCTCCCTCATACTTGGAACCCTATATATTGGTGAGGTCACCATCACAGCCAGCCCCCTCCTATAAGTCAGTATCTCACTCTCACCCATCACCATCCTCCCAACGCCAACAATTTGACCGTGAACATCTGTTATTGCAACCTCATCTCCACGTCTGAGCCTTGAACACTTCAAAATTGCAGGGGCATAGACGTGGGCACCCTGCATAACAGACTCCGCAGCATACTTATCGACGACAACCCTCTTACCGACATCAGGAATAGCCAGGGGACCCTCAACATTCATGTAGATGGCCTCATCCAAACATTCATGTCTATATATAGGAACCCCCAAAGATCCGAGCCTAGCAGCCAACTCTCCAGCCGAAACCTTCAGAGTATTCGCCCTCAAGAAGTATCTTGGGCCAGGCCTCCTCAGAGATTCGATAGCCCTCACCAGGTCTCCCTTGAAAACCTCAGCCATAACCTCTATCGAGTCTGGATGGAAGAGATATCTTCTCGAGAGCTCCATAACATGATCATGCAAATGCCGATACAACTCTTAACCAACATTCTGGATGGGAATTTTTAAACTGTTAAACTTGCTGTAGGCAAGGTTCATAAGTTTCTTGAACAGAGGTCTGAAGGGGATGGTCCTACTTGACCCGTGTAGGAATACATGAGAAGGGTGACCTCTCGATTCAAGACCTGATCGAATACATAAAGGCAAATGAAAGGTTCGGGGAGGTCGGTGGAGTAGCCTGCTTCCTAGGTTTCGTCAAGGGCGTGACAGGTGAAGGGAAGAAGGTTAAGGATCTGGAGTTGGAAGCATATAAGGAGAGGGCTGAGGAGATCTTCAGCCAAATAGCCCAAGACATCAGGAGCAGACCTGGGATAGTTGAGTGTCTCATCCACCACGTCACCGGTAGACTCCAGTTGGGTGACCTGATCTTTGTAGTGATGGTTGCTGGGAGATCTAGAAGAGACGTCTTTCCAGCGTTGGTTGAGGCTGTCGAACGTGCAAAGAGGGAGGCGACAATATGGAAGAAAGAAACATTGGAGTCAGGTGAGTCTTACTGGGTTGAATATGGCAAGGAATGAATTGTTTGCCGGGTAGAGTTGAATGATAAAAAAGGGGATGACGCGTTGACGCGCCACCTCAATTTTTAAAATCTCCTTCTCGAACCGAACCTTCTGTGGCCCCTTCTACCCTCGCCCCTATAGTCTCCGCCGTATCTGGGTTTGAATGTTGGGTAACGCCTCTCCTGCTCAAACTGTTTGTCGGATAGATTGTTGTCGGTGTTCACTGAACCTATCGTCTGCGTTGAGGATGAGATGCTTCCATATCTGCCTATGTTGAGTCTCATCGAACCCTTGAATAGGGAGATGTAGCCGTTCTTTATGTCTAGGATACTGTCCTCCTTCACAGCGTCGATGTTGTCGTCCCATAGGGTCAAGTATATTGATCCCGTCTCATCCCCCACCAGGGCGTCGGCGACTCTGTGAACCGACCCGTCTCTTCTCGAGATTGTTTCTCTGACAGGGCTCTTCGACACAACCTTCACAGTCGTATTCACCTGTTTAGAGTTTGGGGTTAGGGCTTCCACTTTCACGGTTTCTAGGTTTATAGTTGGTCTCTCTTCGGACATTTCACTTACTCTCGCTTCTCATACGATTCTACTATCCATTCCCCCTCTTAAGAATTGCCATACCCAGACCGGCTCCAGCCAGATTTCCGGAGTAGGTTGAGCTTCGGAGGCTGATCACTTAATGCAACATGCAGGGTGTAAAACCTGGGTGGGGCGGCTACTATGCATCCGTCTGAGCTGCACAGGCGCTCAGTTAGGCCTGTATGAGTTGCCAATCTCGGCTGTTAAACTTCACCCTTTCCCAGCCAAGGCCTTGAGCCTATTCGTGACGAGAATGTTTGCAAGCTGGGGGTCAGCTTTACCGTCGGTCAACTTCATCAACTGGCCAACCAAGAAACGTATAGCCTTCTCATCTTTCAAGGCGTCGCTTACGGCTTTTGGGTTCTCCTCGAAGACCCTCTCGGTCAACCTCTCTAAATATTCCCTGTCCGATATTCTGACCAATCCTCTGGCCTTGACGATGTTTTCAGGAGCTTCACCCGTGATAATGATCTCCTTCAAAACTTCTTTACCGATCTTGCCGCTTATTGTTCCGTCATCTATCAGTCTGAGCATCCCAACCATATGTCCTGGTGTGAGCTTCGTCTCCCTCAACTCTAAACCCATATCGTAGAGGTATGAGAGGAGGTCGCCGACTATCCAGTTGCTCAAAAGGTCAGGCCTACCGTAGTTTGCTGCGCAGGCTTCGAAGAATTCGGCGAGGGCCTTATTATCTGTCAGAACCTCAGCGTTCTGCATCGATATGCCGTACTGCTCCATCAACCTACGCTTCCTACTGTCGGGGAGCTCAGGCATCGAAGCTCTGAGCCTCTCAACATCCTCTTCCGATATCAATATTGGAACAAGATCAGGTTCAGGGAAGTATCTGTAGTCTTCCTCCTCCTCCTTAACCCTCAAGGTTACGGTGACCCTCCTCAACTCATCCCAATGCCTGGTCTCCCTACCTACACGCAGACCTTTCCTGAGGAGGTTCCTCTGTCTGGTCATCTCGAAGTTGAGGGCCCGCTCAACCTCCTTGAAGGATGAGATGTTCTTCACCTCAACCCTGGTCCCGCCCTCTATAGATATGTTTGCGTCACATCTCATAGAGCCTTCGAGCTCCCCGCTTGAAACCCCTAAATGCTCGAGGATAGACCTCAACTTCTGCAGGAATATCCTAGCCTCCCTGGGCGATGTTATATCAGGCTCAGTCACTATCTCAGCCAAGGCTACCCCGGCCCTGTTATAATCTACGAGGGTGGCTCTCGAGGTCTCTATGGTCCCCTCATAGACGAGTTTACCGGGATCCTCCTCCAACTGGAGTCTCGAGATTCGAATCTTCCGGCCGCCGTCTAGAGTCACGTATCCATCCTTCGCTATTGGGACTCCTCCAGCCCTATCATACTGGGATATCTGGAAATTCTTGGGCATGTCAGGGTAGAAGTAGTTCTTCCTGTAGAATAGGGTTCTACTGCTCACCTTCATGTTGAGTGCCAAAGCTATCATAATTGCGTCCTCAACCGCCTTACGGTTGAGAACCGGGAGGGTTCCAGGCAGACCCATACATACAGGGCATATGTGAGTGTTCGGCTCACTACCCCTATAGTCTGCTGAACAGCTGCAGAAAAGTTTACTCTTCAAGTCTGTGAGTTGACAGTGAACCTCGAGCCCAATCTTGACTTTGAGTTCAGGGACCGCTTCAACACGCATTCGACCCACCATCCTAAACAGCCGGCCTCAGGTCCAATCTGAGACTCTTCTCCAGAGTGTAGGAGACCCTTATGAGAAGGTCCTCCCTGAAAGGCGGGGCCATAAACTGGATACCTATAGGAAGTCCTCGATATGTGGAGCATGGGATAGATATCGCAGGGATCCCAGCCAAGTTGGCTGTGACAGTGTCGAAATCGCACATATACATCTCGAGCGGGTCACGTAACTTCTCGCCAAGTTTGAATGGTAGGATCGGCATCGTCGGGCTCGCAAGAATATTGAAAACCTTGAAGACCCTGGAGAGCTCCTGCCTGATCAACGTTCTCACCTTCTGGGCTTTCAAGTAGTACTGGTTGTAGTAGCCTGCTGATAGAGCATATGTGCCCAACATTATTCTCCTCTTAACCTCAGGCCCGAACCCCTCCCTCCTGTTACGTGAGAAGGCTTCACTCCAGTCCCAGTCCTCATCCTCGAGCCTGAACCCATACCTCAAACCGTCATATCTTGCAAGGTTAGAACTCGCCTCAGACATCGATATAATATAGTAGGATGCCAAGGCATACTTCAGACTCTTCAGACTCACCTCCTCACATGTAGCCCCCAAACCCTCAAGCCTCTTTAAAGCGTCCCAGACACTCTTGGAGACCACTTCATCCGTACCCTCACCGAATAGCTCCTTTGGAACACCGACCCTGATACCTGAGACGTCTTCTATGAGGTGGCTCCTCAGGCTTGTAGGTCCGGTTTTGACTGATGTGCTGTCCCGACTGTCGTGGCCGGATATGCAATCCATAACCGTCGCTACATCGGCTACCCTCCTCCCGATCGGAGATATCTGCTCAAGACTATTCGCGAAGGCTATGAGGCCATACCTACTTACGAGGCCATAAGTAGGTTTCAGACCTACAACCCCGCAGAAGCTCGCTGGACACCTCGCTGAGCCACCTGTATCTGAACCCAGAGACACAGTTGCCTCAAACGAAGCCACTGAAGCTGCGCTCCCTCCTGATGAGCCTCCAGGAACCCTTTCGAGATCGTAGGGGTTGAGGGTAGGTCCGAAAGCGCTCTGCTCAGTCGATGAGCCCATGGCGAACTCATCCATATTCGTCTTACCAACAATCACCGCGTCCTGGGCCTTGAGTCTCTCAATGACTGTTGCGTCATATGTTGGAACGAATCTCTCAAGCATCTTGGATGCACATGTTGTTCTCACACCCATCGTGCAAATGTTATCCTTGACTGCGACTGCAACCCCAGCCAAGGACCCCACCTTCTCACCTCTACGGGTTCTAATGTCTATCTCACGAGCCCTCACCATAGCATCGTCCTCTGTCAGGGTTAGGAAGGCATGTATCTTAGGGTCGACCGTCCTTATCCTTTCAAAACATTCACCGATATACTCTTCTACAGATATCTCCTGCAACTTCACTCTCCTAACGATCTCAGAGGCTGGTAACTCTAATATTCCAGGCATATGGAACACTGTCAGATTATCCTTGGGGCTTTCACATACCTACCCTTCATAACAGGAACTATCTCCAGTAGGCTGTTTGAAGAAGTCTGCTGGGCCACATCCTCTCTTGTGACGTTCACAAGTTCGATGACATGGTAGGTTGGTTCAACACCTTCAGTGTTGACCTCATCGAGCATCTTGAAATATTCTAGGATCTCACCCATCTCTTCGAGATACCTCCGCTCCTCATTCTTCGATATCTTGATCTTGGATAGCCAGGCAAGACGCCTCACCTCTTCAGAAGTTATAATTCTCCCGGACAAGCGGATCCCCACCTTCAAGGTGTGAGTCTCTGCGGGTCTCTCGGATAGAGAACAACCTCACGAATATTCTCCACACCCACAAGGACCATCATAAACCTGTCCAAGCCGAGGCCGAATCCGGCATGTGGGGGGACACCGTAATCGAAAGTCTTGAGATGGTATTCGAAGTTTTTAGGGTTCAAACCTTTCTCCTTCAACCTCTCAGTGAGCTCCTTCCTATCATCTATCCTCGAGCCTCCTGAGGCAAGCTCAGTAGACCCATACATGAAGTCGAAAGACTCGCAGACCTCAGGCCTACCCCTCTTCGGTTTAATATAGAATGCTTTCGACTTCGTCGGCCAGTCGATTATGAAATGGTAATCTGGATATGCCTTGGAATATGTTTTGAGGATAGGTGTCGAGAGATCCTCACCCCACTCAACCTTGACACCTTCACCCTCAAGAATATGTAAAACCTCATCGTATGTCACCCTCCTGAGGGGTAGCTTCACCGGCTCAAGTTTAACATTCAACGTTGCCAGTTCACTCCCACACCTCTTACCGACCGTCTCAACAACATGTTTTAAGATTCCCTCAATGAGCTCCATAATGTCAAGATAGTTTACGTAAGCCTGCTCAACATCAACCGATATTGCTTCACTGAGGTGTTTTAGTGTTCTGAACTGTTCAGCCCTGAATATAGGTCCTATCTCGAAGACCTTCTCGAAGACAGCTGCCAACTGCTCCTTATATAGTTGGGGGCTCTGGGCTAGGAAAGCCTCCTTATCATAATATAGGAGGGGGAATAGGGCGGCGCCTCCCTCAGTCGCCGAAGATATTATCTTAGGCGTATTGACTTCGATGAAGTCTCGACGGTACAGATATTCTCTTATAGCCTCCAAGACGACGCTTCTAATCTTGAATATGGCATTAGACTGGGGCCTCAGCAAATCTACCATACGGAGATCAAGCCTCTTATCTATGTTCTGCTCAACCCTCCCATATGGATCGAAAGGCAACTCCTTCCTAGGTTCACTCAGTATCTTGATCTCAGACGGCAGTATCTCAGCGCCATGCGGAGCCTTGACTATACTCCTCACAACCCCCCTGACCCCTACGAGTGAATATTGCGGTAGACGCTCAACCTTCTCCAGAAGAGACCTCGCAGAACTCTCCCTACGAACCGTGACTTGAACTATTCCTTTCATATCATTCAGAATAATGAATGTTATCCCACCTTGCCTGCGTATGCTCTGAACCCTACCGAAAACAGTCACCGGAACCCCATCTAGGTCCGGCGTGACCTCTACGGAGTAGTGTGTCCTCCTCCAGTCGTCGAGGCCTTCTGAAGTCCTTGACAAACCCCTACTACCTTAGCCCAACCTATTCACAAACCCTTCTTATTTTACTTTTACCAAAAGATTCGGCGAGAGGAAACTCCCCACTCAAAGAAATCTCTTCAAATGTTTAGAATTGAGTTAGGAGCAGATAGGTTTGCTATCTAGATATTAAATATGGTAGAAACTGTGAGTGGTTACGGTGAGACCGGATGGGCTTATTCAATGCTTTTAGAAGGCTCCACTTAGGTATGGCCGAATAACTATACCTGTAAAGTCTAGGAGAAAGTTCTATTGTATCTGCGTTGCTGAATCCTACTCGATTTGAACCTCATTATCGAGAAGGTGATAAGGATGATTATGGGGAGTATGGTGTATGGAATATTAAATTCGGGGATGTCTTCGCTTCCGCCTATGACAACCTCACGTCTACTTGTTGAAGTGTTGAATCTGACTGTGAATTTGTTCTGATCTTCAGATACTGAGGCTCCAGCCTCTACACCATCTATCAGTACGACAGGTCTTCCTCTGAGCAGCCTCTTCTCAATAAGCACATTCACAGAGGCTACAGCCCCCTCAACACCTATTATGGTGAAGTTGAGTAGACGTTTAGAGTCGTCGTAGATTATTGCGAATACGGTTGAGTTGGTTGTTATCGATATGGAACTGTTATAGTTGATCGTTCCAGTGAACAGTTCGGGGTGAATTACAGACGCTAAGTTTTCGAGTCCATTGAAGAGTCTCGGTCCGGGACGGATGAGAGTATTCTCATTCAAGGTATATATTCGATTCTTCTTCACAGCCTCGATCATACTCCATCCAGGCCTCTTCTCAAAGTCTGATTTTGAGACTCCACCCATATACCCTATCGGGACGATAATTATGTCAGGATTCTTCTGTATAACCATCTCAGCACCGATTATAGGGTATGGTGCAGGTGAATCGTGGAAGATATTCTGGCCTCCAGCCTTCTGGATCAAGTCGTCTACAACCGTGTTCCCTCCGAAACTCATCAGGGGGTCATACCATAATTCATAGTAGACCTTCGGTCTACTAGAGGCTTTGCCGGTCCTCTCCAAGACATAGTCATACCTCCTCTGGAGGCTCTCAACCAGCCTATTCGCCTCATCAGTCTTGTTGCATATTGTTCCGATGAGGCGTAGGTTATTGAAGACTTCAACTATGTTCCTAGGGTTTAAACCTATGACCGTAACCCCTCTATTTTGGAGGGCGGAGATGAAGTTGAGTTGCAGATTTGTAGCTGCAACTACCAAGTCAGGTTTGAGGGAGACTACGCCCTCAAGACTAGGATCGGCGTAACCACCTATGACCGTGATCTTACCTTCCTTGACCCTATCGAGAACCAGAGGTGGCCAGTCGCAGTACTTAGTTACACCGACGACTTTTTCTCCGAGACCCAGCGCGAAGAGTATTTCAGTGTTGCTCGGAGCTGTTGAGACGATTCGGTTTGGAGGAGAGTTGATGGTGACGCTCCTACCGAAATCGTCGACTACAATCATCGGGTAAGCGCTACCGGCATGAGCTGTCAGGTTGAATGTTGAGATGATGGGGAGTGTTATTGTTAGCAAGATGAGTATGTTATAGCGCATGGATGGATATTCCATCCAACTCATATTTAAATTAAACTAGATGATCCTCATGAAGTAAACCAGACTTCGAAGACTGAATATGGCGGATGGGGGAGGCCCCTCGAACAGAAGATTATGTGGCCCTTCAGCGGCTTGGTCTCTTCCGATAGATGTTTATGTTCTGTTTGAGATCTCGGTTTTAACCCTTAACTTTCTGTGATATGATATTGCGAATCTATGCGCTTCATCTCTGATTCTCTGAATCAGGTGGAGGCCTTCAGAGTCTCTTTTGAGTTCGACAGGCTCAGACCTCTTGGGCAGGTATATCTGTTCAAGCCTCTTGGCTAGGCCAACTATAGGCAGTTCAAGTCCTAGATCTGAAAGCGACTTTCTGGCGGAGCTCAACTGGGTTAATCCTCCATCGACGATGATGAGGTCAGGTAGCTCAGCTCCTTCTTCAAGTAGACGCCTATATCTTCTGTAGACGAGTTCACCGATCATCCTAGGATCATCCTGACCGACCACGGTCTTTATTCTGAACCGTCTATAGCGGCTCTTCAAAGGTTCACCGTTCATGAATGCCACCATCGATCCAACAGAGATCTTCCCAGCCAATGTTGAGACGTCGAAACATTCTATGAGTTTCGGTGTGTCTTCCAAGCCCAGAGCCTCTTGGAGCTCCTTCAGCCCCCTCAAGTTTCTTCTCTCTCGGCTGCTCAACTCCTCAAGATGGGCTCTAGCATTCTCCACAGCCAATCTTGTCAGGCGCCGTTTCCTACCCTTCACCCAGTAGGAGATCGTTGTTTCTACCCCGAATCTTTCAAACATCCAATCCTGGATCGTTTCGACATCTTTAGGCTTCGAAGAGACCACTATCTCAGGTGGGGGTGCCACTCTCCTGGAATAGTATTGTTTTATGAAGGACTCTATTATCTCGCTGTCCTCGGCCCCTTGAGTGTTCAACTCGAAACATTCGGAGGAGATGAGTCTCCCAGCTTTTACTTGTAAGACTTGGACGCAGGCTGTCGACGAGGTTTTCGCCAAACCTAGAACATCCAAATCTACAGGTTTAGGGAACGCTACAGTCACCCCTGGGAGGGTCTTCTCCAGGGATGCGAGTCGATCCCTTATTATGGCAGCCTTCTCAAACTCAAGGTTCGTCGAAGCCTCAAGCATCTCCTTACGAAGCTTCTCCAGAACCATCTCAGCCTTGCCTTCAAGCACAAGGATGAGCTCCTTCACACGCTCATTATACTCGTCTTTCGATATGAGGCCTGCACATACCCCGCTACATAGGCCTATCTGGTGATATATGCATGGTCGTCTTTTAGGTTTTTCAGGATCGTACTTACATACCGTGAGGGGGAACAGTCTTCTGAGCGTGTTCAGAGTCCGTCTCATAGCCGCAACATCTGCGTATGGGCCGTAGTACCTGTTTCCATCTCTCTTTGGCCTCCTGACGATCGAGAGGGTTGGGTACTCCTCCTCGAGGCTGAGTTTAAGGTAGGGATAGGTCTTGTCATCCCTCAGCCTGACATTGAATTTTGGTCTATACTGTTTTATCAGAATATTCTCTTCGACGAGGGCCTCGACTTCGGAGCTTGTGACTATGTAATCGATCCTTTTTGTGCCTCCGATGATCAGGGCCTCCCTAGGATCGGACTTCGATGCTTGGAGATGATTCTTAACCCTTTCCCTGATGTTCGATGCTTTACCGACGTAGAGAACATCCTCCCCCCTCATAATGTATACTCCAGTCTTCTCAGGAAGATTCTCAATCTGATCCTCTATAGTCGTCTCCATTCTTTCGAGGCCAGCCGTAGAATTACATTTTGAATTCCAATTGGATCCAGATAAATCCATCTAAAATCCATGATGCTGTTCGGAATTATATGTGTTGGGGTCAAGCGATCATTGGGTGAAAATCAAACGTTACTCCTCTATTTCGGGGCCGCCCCCATCCCAGCCAGAAGTTGCTCGGTAGTCGCCTTACGTATCTTCAAGACATCAAGTATCTTGAGGGTCGCCTCATGATTCTGCTGGGATGGTGAGGAACATGCGTCGGAGGGGACGGTAACATCGTATCCGAGCTCGAAAGCGTCCAGAACAGTCTTCAGCAAACATGCTTCAGTACGTATACCAGCTATTACGAGAGACTTTATATTCTTCTGTCTCAGCGTGTAGTCTAGGTCTGTTCCGAAGAAGGCGCTCAACATTCTCTTCTCAACCAGAATATCTCCCTGCTGAGGTTTTATCTCATCTATCACCTCAGCACCCTCTGTTCCACGAATTGCATGTTCTGGGAATCCAAGCTTTCTGAAGAGAGGGTCGTCCCTGAATCTGCTGTCGCAAGCATAGATTACAGGTTTCCCCCTCCGCCTCGCATCGTCGATCAGAAGTTTAATTTTCGGTATTATCTCTCTGCAGAATCTTCCAACATTATCCTTCTGCATATCTACAATGATTACCGCTTCTCTCACATCTTCTCCTAGACTCATCACGATTCGCCGAGGCTACAGAACGGTTCTCTGAGATTATATTGTTTTGGTTAAAATCTACCCTTTCGAATTTAAAGAGAATAAGGGTCTTTAACGAAGTCTGTCGGATATCTCAATAAGTCCAGCTTCTTTTGAGGCCATTGCAAATGCGGTTCCTATCCATTTTGTTGGATAATTGGCCTTCACAGATTCTCCTTATGATCTCATGGGTCTCATTCGGTGGCGGTGTCGTATTCACCATGTACGTCTCAACCCTATCCAGAAGGTGTTTGAAGAATAGTCTTCGTAGACCTGTCTTCCTATCGGATCTGACTAGGAGGTGTGGGTTGCAAAAGTTGTGGTATTCCAGGAATTCAAGGGCTTCGCTTGGATCCATCCTTCTGGCCAACACCTTATCTTTCGAATCTCTCTTCAGGAGGATTATCTTCCTTATGGTTGTGAAGGGAACAACCCTCCCCTTACCTATTATCCACCTGATGTCGATGATCGCCCTCCCACGACTGTCGAAGATAGCGTTGTTAACTATCTGCTTGTATTCGCCCCAAGTCTCGGCGACATCTGCTGGAGTGTAGAAGTTTTTCTCGGACCCGTAGGCCAAGGCTGCGTTGTCTGAGAATCTTACAAAGAACCAGTCGTCCGAGAGCACTCTCACATCTGGTATACGTAGTAACCCGTAGGTGTGGGTTGTCTTACCTGTTCCAGGGGGTGCTATCAAGCATATTCCGTGGCCATCCATATCGATACATGCACCGTGAATACTGTTTATGTTATGTTCATCCTCAAGTATGTCTCCGGCTGTTGCGAGGGCCAGAGACTTTATCCAACCGTAGTAGTCGACATTTAGAAGGAAAGCGGTCTTCGATAATGGGTCATACATAACAGTCAGGGGCTTATCCTTCTCTTCAACAACTACGAGTCTACCGTGGGACCTGATGTGGGCTGACATAGGATAGAAATTTTCCTCCCACCTATCCTTCACATATTTCAGGCTCGTCAGCAGTTTGATGCAACAACCGTAAATGTCAGCCCTCTCCTCATAGAGAACATCCCTAGAATAGTGTTGGAGCAGCTCATCCTTACGTTCAATACTGATAAGTTCAACCTCATATTTTGCTTGTGAGCTCAATTTAGTCTACAACCTACAAAAATAGAAGTCTCTCCCCATATTAATTATTGGTGGGTGATCATGGTTGATACACCTTCAACTCCATATTTCCATTCTCAATTGTTATGTAGGTGTTCTGGATGGTTGCGTCTGAAACCCAGCTTCCACTGTTGGCGACATTCCCATCTATGAAGGGGCGGTGGGTGTGGCCGAAGATGAGTCTGGCTCCTCTCTCGAGGCCTAGAAATAGGTCTTTTACACTGGACTTGGCGAGTTGCTCAACCCTATGCATGTCTCTTCGACTCTCAGGAACCTCGGTTATTGAACTGATAGCCTTCTGTCTTCTGTCTCCTTTCTTGAAGCTGAGGTGTAGGGTATCCCATAGGACGCTAAGAATGTCGCCTATGAAGTCTCCAGTCCTCTGGCATAGGGAGATACATATGGATTCATACTCCTCTATTGTGAGGGGTTCGAGGAGGGCTAAGACCTCTAGTTGATATCCGTGAATAAAATTGTAGGTGGCTCCTCCGTCCCTTATTCTTAGGGTCTTAACCACGTTGAAGTATTGGTTTTCAGGAAGTTTCAGGGTTATCAATGTGTAGTCATGGTTTCCTACGATGTAATGTATCTTCGAGTTCAAGGATTCGAGGGTCTTGAATATGATTTCGTTTTCGATGGCGACGAGCACATTGTTCCTTCTCCAGAAATCGAGTATGTCGCCTAGAAGAATAAGATGGTCGTCTGGGCCCAACGGTTTACATATTTCCTCCAAAAATTTTAGGAAGAGTTGCCTGTTAGAGTTTCGATAGCCCAGATGAACATCTGAGACGACCACTATCAAGACCTGTCCTCCGAGAATTGTTTTCATGATGGGTTCTAATAAATTGTTTAATTGATTTTGAAATTGTTAAAGATTGTTGACTTAAACAGTCGGCTTGGCCAATCTTAAGCCGATGACTGAGCCTACCTGTATAGAGGTGTCTTAAAGAACGCTGGGAGATGAATGGAAGTGTATTGGGCTATTCATGGCGGATGTTTATGAAACGACATATTTAAATATGTTAAAATATAGTTTCCGCAACTTATGAGCTTAACCGTCACGTATGATAGGCTTAAGAGGCTCGTGGATTCAGGTGTGAGGGAACCTTGCACGACAGTCGAAAGGCTCTCACATTTAAGGGGGCTCCTGAGCGAGCTGGATGATAAAGTACTAGCAGCTATGGAAAACATGTTCACTGGGCTCGGTGACCGAACGAGACTGCAAATTTTGAAGCTCATCGCTGAGGAGGAGTTATGCGTCTGTGAGATCTCCGCAGCTTTAGAGTTGACACAGCCAACAACCTCACATCATCTAAGAATCTTGGAGAGAGGTGGGCTAGTGTCTTCCAGACATAAGGGAAGATGGGTATTCTATAGGCTTGCAAATCCTAGGGTCAAAAAAATGTTCGAGGACGTATTGAAAATTGTAAAGGAGGGTATGTGAGGTTGGAGAAGATGCAGGTCAAGAAGCTCTCGCTCCTAAACCGTTTCCTAACCTTATGGATCTTCCTTGCGATGGCTGCCGGAGTAGGTTTGGGAGCGGTCTTCCCCGAAATATCTAGCGTCTTGGACGCCATGAGAATAGACACAGTCTCCCTACCTATAGCGTTGGGCCTCCTGTGGATGATGTATCCTCCACTGGCGAAGGTGAGATATGAGGAGCTGTCAAGAGTCGCTAGGGCATGGAGAATGTTCACTGTCTCCATCATACAGAACTGGGTCGTCGGACCTTTCTTAATGTTCGGCCTCGCCTGGCTATTCCTTCCAGACCTACCCCATTACAGAGTTGGAATAATCATAGTAGGCTTGGCTAGATGTATAGCGATGGTTCTCATATGGAACCTTTTGGCTGAAGGGGACAATGAGTACTGCGCTGTCCTCGTAGCCTTAAACTCCGTCTTCCAGATAGCCCTGTACTCAGTCTACGCATGGTTCTTCGTAACCTACCTCTCATCATGGATCTCTCAAGGCGCAGGTGTAGTAGTCAATGTCTCAATAATCGATATTGCCAGAACAGTATTCGTCTTCCTAGGAATCCCCTTCATAGCTGGTATAGTGACAAGGTTCACATTGATCAGTAGGAGAGGGAGAGAATGGTATGAAAATGTCTTCATGGAGAAACTCAGCCCAACAGCCCTGATAGGACTCTTATTCACTATAGTCGTGATGTTCTCAATGAAAGGTGAATATATCTTAGCCTTACCGTGGGATGTGGTTCGAATCGCCATACCGCTGGTCAGCTACTTCCTGATAATGTTCGGAATATCTTTTGCAATGTCTTGGACCCTACGATTCACCTATCCAGAGACGGCGACGCTCTCATTCACAGCTGCAAGCAACAATTTCGAGTTGGCAATAGCGGTTGCAGTAGGTGTCTTCGGAATAAACTCAGGCGAAGCCTTCGCAACTGTGATAGGCCCCCTCTTCGAGGTTCCAGTACTTATAAGTCTGGTAAACGTCTCCCTTTGGGCTAAAAGGTTCTTTCAGGAAAAAGCTGCCGTGAAAGTTGGATTAAGCCGTTAAGAGTCGAGAGTTGAGATTAATAGTCGAATACTTGGAGAACATAACTTTATTTATGGTCGAAGATCTCGACCATGACTTGCGAGTAAACTTTAAAGTCTGATTCTGTGAAGAGGACGAAGTTCACTTCTTCTATGATGTCTCTCTCCTCCAGAAATTCTTTGACAGTCCTCAACGCTATTTGAGCCGCCTTCTCGATAGGATAACCGTATGCACCTGTGCTTATGGAGGGGAAGGAGATTCTCTTCAGACCTTTCCTCAAGGCAAGTTCAAGAGAGTTTCGATAGGCCTCAGCCAGGAGTTGGGGCTCCCCACTCTTCCCTCCACGCCACACCGGCCCCACCGTATGGATCACATATCTCGCTTTCAGGTTCCCACCTGACGTTATCACAGCCTTTCCGGTTGGTAAACCTTCAGGCCACTCCTCAGATCTGATTTTTCTACATTCCTCAAGAATTTTTGGGCCGCCCCTTCTATGAATTGCACCGTCAACACCTCCACCGCCCATCAAGCTGGGGTTGGCGGCGTTGACTATTGCGTCGACATCCTGATCAGTTATGTCGCCTTGAACCAGTCTGAGCCTAGCCTTTCCAACAAGCCTCTCCATATCTAACATCCTGAAGATTTCTGTGGATACGACATTTCAAATTAATTCCCTGCCATTTATATATTTTAAACTAGAAGTATTCTGGGTGGTCTAAGATTTGATCTTTGAAGTCCATGTCACATTTCATAAGGATTTCATTGAGAGGGATGGGAATAGGATAGCTGTCGGGTTGACCTCCAAACCTGTGATGGGTCGAGCCAATAGGGAACTTGTGAAGAAACTTGCTGAACACTTCAAAGTCCCAACGTCCAACATCAGAATAATCTCAGGGTTGGGTTCAAGAAAGAAAATAGTTGAGGTCCAATACACCTCAAACCTTGTCACTGAATAAGTTTTTCAAATAAGACTGGACAGTGAATCGCCGGCTCTAGTATAGGTATCTCCACGTTCTCAGACTTGCCCACAAGACCCTATAGTAGAGGCCGAAAGCAATTCCTACAAGCATACCTGCAAGGTGGGCTCCATGGGCTACCCCAGATGGGATGAAGAGCCCTGCGAGGTCTAGGATCGCCCATAGAGCCGCCGCCGCTACCATAGGTAGAGGAAACATTGCGTAGACATAAACTATCATGAAGGGTCTGAGTGTTGCCAACGCACCTATCAAGCCGTATATTGCGCCAGACGCACCTATAGCTGGAGTATATGGGTCGCCGGCCGTAAGTAAGTAGCCTATGTTCCCAACCACTCCGGAGGATATGAATAGGAGAGCGAAGGTCCTGCCGCCGATCATCCTCTCCAACGATGTTCCGAAAAAGAGTAGGGCGAGCATATTAAAGAATAGGTGTGAAGTATCAGCATGCAGAAATATAGAGGTCACAAACATCCATGGGGCGTCTAGGGCGAAGGCTGGGAAGAAAGCCAAGTATATCCAGGTGCGGGTCAGATTCTGAACTAGAAACATAATAATAGATGCGACCAAGAATGTTAATGTCCATTTGAACGAGTTGCCCAATCTCTCGACCACATACCTCTCCGATGCATGATGGCCCTCATATTATATGAAGGTTTGCCACCTCTGCGATGATTGTGACCTTCAAGTTTCAAGGAAATTGGTTGTCTGCAGTGTTGGATGCTTCAGGTTCTGGCTTATGTTCTTTCAATCACATTTATCTGTGCTTCCATGTTGGGGTTCTCTTCTCAAGTATTGCTGTGAGGCCTTCCTCAGCGTCCTCGGTCAATGTGACTAGTGTTATGAGATCCTTTGCGTAGTGGAGTGCCTTCACATAGTCTGTATCATCCATCATGTAGAAGGCTGGTTTCCCAATCTCATAGGCTATTCTGCATTTACCAGAGATCTTCTGACCGAGCTCAATAGCCTCCTCAACATGTCTGCCTGTTGGAACCACTCTATTGACCAAGCCGAGCCTCTCAGCCTCCCTCGCATCTACAGGATCCCCTGTAAGCAGCATCTCCATAGCCTTCTTCCTCCCGATAGACCTCTGCAGTGGAATCATTGGAGTTAAACAGAATATCCCTATTTTGACCCCTGGAGTTTGAAATAGCGCATCTTCAGATGCGATTACGAGGTCGCAGGCTGCAGCCAATCCGCATCCTGCGGCTGTAGCGATTCCATGCACTGCAGCTATCACAGGTTTACCCATCCTGGCAATCTCCTCATAGACCTGAATTGACTTTGTGAATATTGTCCTTCTCTCCAGTGGAGTAGCCTTCAACAACTCCTTCAGGTCATGACCACTACAGAAAGCCTTACCTGAACCTTCTATTACAACGGCGCCAAACTCATCTTTGGTCTCAACCTCTCTCAGTCTTTCAATGATTGCATCGACTAAAGTTTGATTCAACGCATTCAAGACTTGAGGCCTGTTCAAAGTGAGTAGGGCCACTGAACCTCTCTTATCAAATTTCAACTCCTCACCCATACTCTCCAGCTCCATACGTTTAACTAACATATATTTGGAGGTAAATATGTGTTACAATATTCAATAAGATTTTCCTGAACCATATAGATACCAGTAGCTTTAAGACCTTGATGAATTTGCAATAACTATTTCGCAAGTCAACACTGTTTGAAATAGAGGATGATTTGGTTTTGATGATAGAAAGAGGGTCGAGGGGTCCCTTCGACTTTTTAGAAGAAAATGTGGAAATTTAGGGGTTAAAAGCTTCCAGCCTCAACCGTAGGTCAAGTAGAGGAGACTTAACCTGAAGACTCCAAATATTTGTTATTCTTTCAGGTTAGATTTCAGCCGCTGCCTCCGCCTTAGGCGGCCTACCTCTCCTCCGTTTACCTTCCACCTTAGGTGGTCTACCACGCCTCTTCACCGGCATGGCGATCATCGACAAGGCAATTTCCCTGATCTTGTCTCTTATGTTAGGTGGAAGGCTTTCAATATTTTCTTTCAGGCTTTCGACTGAAGACAGAACTTCAGCAACCAAGCTTGACTGTTTCCTTCTTGGCATTTGAATCACACAGATCTAAATAAAATATATACACCTAAATTAAACTTTGCTTTTTTACTTTTTTAAATTTGTTTTCGAGAAAACTAAGTCTTTATTGC
>Ga0315298_1000303_pt1 | contig 97182 bp, 92 predicted proteins | sample WHS_1_MG_FD_203077 | JGI IMG/M metagenome (GOLD analysis project Ga0315298, IMG submission 203077) | Extremophilic microbial mat communities from Washburn Hot Springs, YNP, Wyoming, USA - WHS_1_MG | ecosystem: Environmental > Aquatic > Thermal springs > Hot (42-90C) | place: USA: Wyoming...
TCGAGGTGGACCAGGGGAAGCACCTGGCCGAGGCCTTGGTGAAGGAGCTGACCGGCGGCGACCGGAAGAAGGGCCGTTTTATGCGGCAGGACTTCTTCAGCTTCGAGCAGACCTTCTCCATCGTGCTCATAGTGAACCACAAGCCGATAGTGACCGGCACCGACGAGGGGATTTGGCGACGCGTCGCAGTGATTCCGTGGGAGCACCGCATACCCGATGCCGAGAAGAGGCCACAGGAAGAGGTTGTCTCTGAACTGGTGTCTGAAGGCCCGGCAATCCTCCGCTGGTTGCTGGACGGCCTTCGAGATTGGCAGAACGACCACGGCTGGGTTGCCCCAGAGGTGAGGGCAGCGAGTGACGCCTATCGTGCCGAGATGGACGTGCTGGGGGACTTTATAGCCGAGTGCTGCATTCTCGGACCCCGCTACGAGGTGGCAAAAGGCGAGTTGTATCAGGCTTACACCACATGGTGTGAGGACAACCGAGAGAGACCGCTTGGCAAGAAAGAGTTTATCAGCAGGTTGCAGGATAGAGGCATCGGGGAGCGCAAGGGCGCCAAAGGCGTTCGGCTTCACGTTGGTATCGGCCTTCTCACAACACGGGTGGCGGAAGGTGGCGCTGATTCCGTATCTCCCGTGAAGACGGAAATTCCTAAGGGATATACGGAAAGTGCGCCACCTAGCGCCACCCAAGCGCCACCCGCCGATGGAATCGGGTTGATGACAGATGGTGACACATTTTCCGTATCTCCCCACGAGAAATCGAATTTGCCGGGAGATATGGAAAACCTGTCAGCATCTGTCAGCAGTGGCGAAACCAAACCGGAACCCCCGCCGGAGCCGCCAAAACCCGGCATCGGCGACCTGGTGTGGTGCCTGAACGGCGAGGGCTGTATCCAGAACCACGACGGCCAGCCCTGGGTGATTGAGGACCTGTGGGAAGACCCGGCGAGTGGCGAAGTCTACGCTGTGTTCGGGGACAACAAGATGTCAGGTGGCTGGCCGTTGGAGCGCTGCGAGGTGGCCCGGCCGGAAGGACCCTGAGGAGGGAGCACACGATGGACAATCCGAAAGGCCACGTCTGGCGTCTGGCCAAGCATCACGGCTTCCCAAAGCTGCGGCTCTGTCCCTGGGAGTCCGTCCTGCCGGGTGAGGACGCATGGCGAACGTTCCTGACCTACGCATCGGCAAAAGACCTGGAGCGGACGACGGCAGCCATGAGCGAGATCGAGGCGGCGGAGGTGGCAGCGTGAATCGATCTCCAATACGCAGCCGGCCCGATCTTGACGCAGATCTGCCGCCCCTGCCCCGGCAGGAGGCCCCGCTGGAGGTGCGGTTGGCGCTACTGCGGCGGCGCTGCCCGAAGTGTGGGTGCTACTTGTTCAGGGAGCCGCCGGACCGGACCTTCTGCTTGGCGTGCGCCTGGGAACACTACGGCGGCGATGGGGGGTGATGGCGATGGAAGCAGCGATGGCGATGTTCTCACTCTGGCTGATGGCGATGATGGCCCTGGACTGGTGGAGGCGGCGGCAATGACTCCGACTACGGTTCTCCGAACCCGACAAAACCCGACACCCAAAAAAGAGCCGTGCTCCTGCCCGGCATGCTCCGCTCTGGCCGAACGGCCTTCGTGGCCGTCTACAGCCAGCAGAAACGGCCTCAACGGGAGGACCCTGTGTCCTACACCAGCCCCATCGAATCAGGCCGTTTCGACGGGCTGTGGGCCGAGACAAAAGGCCGCTTTGGTCGATTCTGTGAGGTGATCCCGTGAACAGCATACTGGCAGCAACCCCGGAGCAGAAGGCGGCATGGAGAACCGAGGCGAGGGAGGCACGAACGCAGCGTGCCCTATCCCTCCGTTCCGACTTCCACCCCGACGATGAACAGCACTGGCGGGATCTGGCCGCCAGGTACGGTGTACGTCTGCCCGCCTACGGTGTTCCGGTCACGACGGCCGCTATGGAGCGTTGGTTGCATCGGCTCGGGATCTCCACCGAAGAGTACCTGGCGAGCCAGGGGGCCGGGCTGGACGGCAACGGCAGTAGCGCCAGGCTCACGGACTTCATGGTGCGCAACCCGACCTGGCCCCTGAAGGCGTGGGTCGGGCTGCTGCTGGAATCTCTGGACGCTGGGCACCTGAGGCGTCAGGGTAGGAGGTTGCCGAATGAGTGAACGATCTTGGAAACGAACCGAACGTGAGATAGCCGGCATCCTGGGTGGCCGACGGGTGCCCATCACGGGCCGGGCAAGGGGAGATGTTCCCGACGTGGCCCATCGGTGGCTTTCGGTGGAGGTGAAGAGCCGGAAGACACTCCCTGCCTGGCTCCTGGGCGCCATGTCTCAGGCAAGAGCAGCCGCAACCGAGCACCAGCTTCCGGTTGCCGTGCTCCATCAGGAGGGGGCCCGGCACGGCTCAGACCTGGTGGTGATGCGGCTTTCGGACTTTGAGGATTGGTTCGGAGCGGCTGGAGCCGGCCAAAATGACAACATTTGACAACATTTTGGGGGGGTGGGCTGTGCCTGAAAACCGGAACCGAACCGGAAATGTCACAAACTACAGAATTATCCAGCCCCCCCATGTGTCCAATGTGTCCATTTTGACCCCCAGTGGTTTGCATCTTTCCCCTCAGTGGCTTTCCTGCCCGTGTTCGGTTAGTACCCGTTCATTTGGAAAACTGGATACTTGGAGCCGATGCAGGGGGCGCCAAGGGGGCTGCAAGAGGGCGCCAACGCTGACTTTCAATTGCCGATAACCCCTGGGGAGTTTTGCGGCCGCTCGCACACGACTGGGGCCACGGTCCTGGGCATGGCGCCCTGGAGATTCGGACCCCCCTACCCTGCCTGGACCCCTCCCGGACCCTGCCTGGACCCGCCGTTGACCCGGTCTCCATCTGCCGGCCATTACCACTTGACCGCCGTGGTATCATCGATGGCGTAGAACATTCCCAACCAAACAAGAGCCCCGGCGATGTTGCGAGCATCCCGAGGCACGGCCACCAGGCATCGGCTGGTGACACGGCGACAATACCACAGAGCCTGTCAGTAGTCACTACCTGGCAGGCTCGTTTTGCTTCCCGGGATGTACAACATTCTGACGGCATTCCCTGAAGGCGCCGAATCGGACCAAGAGAAAGCCCGGCCACAACATCTTGGGGTGTATGGCCGGGCGGGGCACAACATCTTGGGCTGCCGGGAGTGGATTCGAACCACTGTAACGGGATCCAAAGTCCCGAGTCCTACCGCTAGACGACCCGGCAACGGTTGGATGGTTGCCCAAGGCACCTGCTGCAGATAGCACGTTCCACAGTGTATTTTACCACGGGCAAAGTCGTCCCGTCTGCCGAAGTGATGCCCGCGACTGCTCTCGGTCGCGTCGTGGGCGCACCCCACCCCGGGCTGGGACGATCCCGGTGTCCGCGCTCAGCCTCCACCTGGCGTCCTCTCTCAGGGTGAGGGGCTGGGGGACAAGTGGTGGGGCCTACGGAGGCCCGAGGGTGTGGCTCGCCGCCGGCTGAGCACCGCCCAGTCCAGCTCCTTCTCCAGCGGGGTCAACTGCTCCGGCGCTCCATCCGTCACCAGCAGGTCGTCGACTATGCGAACCCCAAAACCAGGCATGTAGACGGAAGGCTCGGCCGTGTGCACCATCCCTTCCCGCATGACGTCGCCGGAGAGCGGGTGGAGACGAGGCGGAGTGTGGCGCGAGATCGCCTGGAACCCCACGCCGTGACCCAGGCCGTGGCGAAACGCCTCGCCATAGCCGCGCCTGGTCAGTACGGTCCGGGCGGCTATATCCACTCCCGCGGCGGAGACCCCGGGGCGTTCCACCTGCCGGGCCATCTCCCCAGCGTCCAAACAGGACTCGTAGGCAGCCCTCTGCTCGCTGTTGGGCTCGCCGACGAAGAAGGTGCGTGCGACGCATGCCCAGAACCCGTCCACGTAGACCTCGATCTGCACCACCACCTGATCGCCGCGGTCGAGCCTTCGTCCGGTGGTGAAGGCGTGAGGCCACGCCGCCAGCTCGGCCCGTGGGCCGGATACCACGTGTGGGAAGACCATTACCCTTCTCACCGGCTCCGTCCGGTGCCCCGCTCTGAGCACTGCGTCGGCGACGGCCGCCGCCACGTCGCATTCCCGGACCCCGGGCCTGATGGCGTCCCGGGCGGCGTCCACCCCGTGCGCTGCCACCAGGTTCGCCAACCTCACCAGATCCACCTCTCGCTCGGTCAGCACGGCCCCCAGCTCCTTCAGGTCACCATCGGCCGGCTTCCAGTCGGCGTCGCCGAATGCCTCACGAAAGAGCTGCAGGGTCGCGGGCGAGGTCACTCCCAGCTGGGTGGCCGAGCTGGGCACAGCGTCGTAATCGTGCTCGTAGCCCACCACCCCACCCAGCAATCCCTTCTCCCTCGTCAGTCGCGACAGGATAGGCTCCACCGCCTCCAGCACCGTGGACCTCTGGCTGAGGCTCTCGGCGGCGTACAGCCGCACATCCTTCACCCACCCGTTGCGAGCCACCACCTCCTCCTCCCTTGGAACCACCAGCACTGGCTCCCCCTCCAGTGGGAACAGCGCGAAGGAGTCGCCGCCAACAGGGGCGTATCCGGTGAGCATGAGCACGTTGTAGGGGAGTCGGCAGAGGAGTGCATCCAATCCCGAGACTCGCATCTGGTGGAGCACGCGCTCCACGCGCTGCTGGTCGACCTGCATGATGGAGTACACCTCAAGATCATTCCGGGGGGGCCGGACGCCCAGTGGCTTCTGGCCAGGGCTCCCGCCTCCCCCGGAGCGTCACATCGCCCGCCGTTCGGCCAGTCACGCCCCCCCGGCAAGCCGGAGATCACCCTTTGCTCCCTCCACCCTGGTGGCCAACGCCGACCTGCTGAGATTGGGCGGGTGCTGATTGCACCCTTATCCTCTTTGGCATCGCCTCGGCGGCCTTGGGAAGCCTGAGGTAGAGCAGCCCGTTCTCGAACCGGGCATCTGCCTTATCAGCCGACACCGGGAACGGCAAGGAGATGGTGCGGCTGAACTGGCCGTAATCCAGCTCTCGGAAATACCAATTCCACCTGGCGGCCTCCTCCTTTTCGGCCTCGCTGTGGATAGTGGCGCGGATCGTCAGGGTGTCGCCTGTGACGCTGATGTCCACGTCCTCTGGCTTGGCCCCAGGAACCGCCGCCATCACCATCAGTTCGTCCTGTCTCTCGAACATGTCGATGGGGATCGATCCTGCGGCCATTCGGGTGATGCCCCCGCGGCCAAAAGCTTCATCGAACATCCTGTCGATGGCGTCCCTGAGGGTCATCAGGCGGGTGAACGGTTCGTACCTACCGATTGCCATGTCCTCTCTCGACCTCCTTCCGTGCGCGAAGTCAGGTGCGGCAGCAGCCGCTGGAAGCAGCCACGAAGCCTGTGGACAGAACCAACCCCGCGGGCAGTTTGATGCTGCAGCAAGATCGGTGCCGCTTCTCATGTCCACCCGCGGCGGATCCCACAACGCACCGATGAAGCAACCTCTCTCGAAATGGGGAGATCGGGCACGACCCTTGCTGTACTACCAAGAGGTCGCGAGGCTGCCGGCGTGAGACTCTTCACTGATCAGCACGTGCCCCAGGATGGCCTCAAGTCAAGAGGAGGATCCGATGTCGCACATCGAAATCGACAAGACCCTGCAGATGATGGTCGATAACCTGACACAGCTACTGGAGGCACACGGCTTCCAGATCGTCACGGAGGACAAGGCCCTGTTTCCCTACTTCATCCCCTCCGTGGCGGCTCTGAAGTCGGGCCGACTTCTCGTGTTCAACGTCTCCGTCTTCCCCATGCCGGGGGAGTTCGAGCAGGAGGTGGAGTCCATTCAGCAGTACTTCGCCGACGCCGTGGACCAGAACACCCCCGAATCGGACCCAAGGGTCCAGTTCATCGAGAAGGTGGCAGTGGTGCTCGCACCAGAGAGAATAGAGGACAAGGCCCCGGCCGGCGACATCCATTGGATAGGGTTGGGGAGCCCGTCTGAGCTGACGGAGAAGGTGCGCCGCGAGCTGGCGCTGTAGTCTGGACGGAAGATGAATCGTGACGAACTGGTCAGCCTCTATCACCAGATGCTGCTGATCCGCCGATTCGAGGAGAAGGCAGCGGAGGAGTATGCTCTGGGCAAGATCGGCGGCTTCCTTCACCTCTACATCGGGGAGGAAGCCGTCGCCGTTGGCGCCGTATCGGCCATGGCGAAGGATGATCACCTGGTCACCCACTACCGGGATCACGGCTATGCCCTGGCCAAGGGCTGCGAACCGAAGAGGGTGATGGCGGAGCTCTTCGGGAAGGCGACAGGTGTCTCCGGCGGCAAAGGGGGGTCCATGCACCTGGCCGACGTGAGCCGCCACTTCTGGGGTGGGTACGCCATCGTGGGCGGACACCTGCCCCTGGCCACGGGGATCGCACTTGCCTGCCAGTATCAGGAGAACCGCCAGGTGGTGCTGTGCGTTCTGGGAGAGGGCGCCACCAACATCGGCGAGTTCCACGAGTCGCTCAATCTGGCCGCCCTCTGGCGGCTGCCCATCGTCTACCTGGTGGAGAACAACTCCTACGGCATGGGTACCCACCTGGCCAGGGCCTCCGCGCTGAAGGCGATCCACGCCAAGGGGTGCGCCTACGGCATGCCAAGCCGCCAGGTCGATGGGATGGACGTCCTCCTGGTCCGCGAGGCCGTGTCCAACGCGCTGGAGTACGCCCGAGACGGCCTCGGCCCCAGCATCCTGGAGGCCATGACATACCGCTACCGCGGTCACTCCATGGCAGATCCGGAGCTGTATCGGCATCGGGAGGAGGTGGAGACATGGAAGCTGAGGGACCCCGTCCGCCACTTCGAGACCAGCCTGGAGATGGGCGGGTTCCTCACCCCGGAGCAGGCCGAGGAGCTCTCCAGGCAGGTGGATCGCGAGATAGAAGAGGCCGTGGCGTTCGCGGAGCAGAGCCCCGAGCCTGAGCCGGCCGCCATCTGCGAGGACGTCTACGCGGGGACCCAGGAGAGGGAAGTGGGCACCCCAGTTGGCCTCGGGCAGGGGAGGTAGCCATGGCGGATCTCACCTATCGTGAGGCTCTCAGGCAGGCGCTCCAGGAGGAGATGCGCCGCGACGAGCGGGTTTTCGTCATGGGCGAGGATGTGGCCGCATACGGTGGGACCTATGCCGTCACCAAGGGATTGGTGGACGAGTTCGGCGAGAAGCGGGTGAAGGACACCCCCATCGCCGAGTCTGTCATCGTGGGCTCCGCCATGGGGGCGGCCATGGCAGGGCTCCGCCCGGTTGCCGAGCTGATGACGGTCAACTTCTCCCTCCTGGCGCTGGACCAGATCGTAAACCATGCGGCAAAACTTCACTACATGTTCGGAGGGCAGATCGAGGTCCCCATGGTGGTCAGAACGGCCGCCGGCTGGGGCCAGCTCGGGCCCACCCATTCGCAGACATTCGAGAACTACTTCGCCTACGTCCCAGGTCTTCTGGTGGTGGCCCCGGCCTCGCCGCGCGACGCCAAGGGGCTTCTGAAGGCCGCTATCCGAGACCCCAACCCGGTGATCTTCCTGGAGCACAGCCTCCTCTACAGCCTCAAGGGCGAGGTGCCAGACGACGACTTCGTGGAGGAGCTGGGCAGGTCGCGGGTGCTGCGCCGCGGGCGTGACGTGACCATAGTCTCCTACTCGAGGATGGCGGTCGCATCCATGATCGCTGCCGAACGGCTCGCCGGAGAGGGGATAGAGGCGGAGGTCATAGACCTTCGCACCCTGCGCCCGCTGGATATGGAGCCGGTCCTCGAGTCGGTCCGGAGGACCAATCGGGCCGTAGTGGTAGAGGAGGGATGGCGCAGCTGCGGAATGGGCGCCGAGATCGCGGCTCGCATCTACGAGCACGCCTTCGACTACCTGGACGCCCCGGTGGCACGGGTTGCGTCCTTCGAGGTCCCGGTCGCATACAACAGATCGCTGGAGAGGCAGACGATCCCCGACGAGGAGGACGTCATCGACGCCGTAAGAAAGCTGGTGAAGAGGTGAAGCCGGCGCTCCTGACCTGAGGGATGCGTGATGCTGCCTCCCTCAGGTCGGCCAGCCGCACGGCACTCATGAGGAGGTTCCGGTGCCCGCCACCACTGTAGTCATGCCCAAGATGGGCTACGACATGACCCAGGGGAAGATCGTCCGCTGGCTGAAGCACGAGGGCGACCAGGTACAGAAGGGCGAGCAGATCGCGGAGATCGAGACCGACAAGGTAAACATACAGATCGAGTCCTTCGCGTCGGGCGTGCTCCAGAAGATCCTGGTGCCCGAGGGGGAGACGGTGCCGGTAGGCCAGCCCATCGCCCAGATCGGGGAGCCCGGCGAGAAGCCGACGGCGGTCGCCCCGGCCGAGATCCTGCCATCCCAGGAGCTGGGTGGCGGAGAGGGCGGGGAGGCACCGCCTGTACCGGTCTCGGGCGAAGGTCCGCGTATGGAGGAAGCCCCGGGTGCACCTCCAGGGGCCGCAGAGGAGGAACGGATAAAGGCTTCCCCAGTGGCGAGGCGTCTGGCACAGGAGCAGGGGGTGGAGCTGAGCCAGGTGCAGGGGAGCGGCCCAGGCGGGCGCATCACCAAGGAGGACGTGGAGCGGTATCTGACCGAGGCGGCCAGGCGGCAGAGAGCCCCGGAGAAGGCGGCGCCTCCGAAGCCGGCGGCACCGCCACCGGAACGTCCGCCGGCGGCAGCCCCGCCTCCACCGGCACCAGAGACCGCCTTTGCACCCCCGGAGGGAGTACCAATAGAGATCGAGGAGATCTCTCGCATGGGCCAGGCCGTTGCCCGCCACATGGCGGACAGCAAGCGCTCCATCCCCCACTTCTACACCACGGTGGAGATCATCATGGACCGGGTGGTGGCCCTTCGCGAGGAGCTGAACCAGGACCTGCCGGAGCAGGAGAGGATCTCCATAAACGACTTCATCATGAAGGCCACAGCCATGGCTCTCACCCGGTTCCCCCGTCTCAACGGATACTACCAGGATGGCAAGCGCCATCTCTACCGCCAGATCAACCTCGCCATGGCGGTGGCGCTGGAGGACGGGCTGGTCGCTCCAGTCATCCGGGACTGCGACCGGAAGTCGCTCTTCCAGATCGCCAGGGAGTCCAGGGAGCTGGTGGGCCGAACCAGGCAGGGCGTCCTTCGCCAGGAGGACTACGCGGGCGGCACCTTCACCGTGACAAACATGGGGATGCTGGGGGTAGAGGAGTTCGGGGCGATCATCAATCCGCCCCAGGCGGCCATCCTGGCCGTAGGGACCGTGGCCCCCAGGCCGGTGGTCGAGGAAGGGCTGCTGACTGTCGCCCACACGGTGAAAGCGACCCTCTCGGCGGACCACAGGCTGGTCAACGGCGCCGATGCGGCCCGCTTCCTCACCGAACTCCGCAAGTGGCTGGAGAACCCGGCGCGGCTGCTCCTTTAGGGCTGCACACCGGCAGGTGACATCACCCGCGACGGGGTAGTCACCCCGTCGCGGGTCTCCCGCCATCGGGCCCCAAACGGCCCGGCTCATCGGTACGGATCTTGCCCCCATCAGCGGATCCATCTGAGGCAAGGAGGCCCATATATGGAGCCATTGGGGGAGCGAGCCGAAGGTGAGCTGGCTCAGGAACCCTTCCCGCCCACCGAGACGACCCTGACAGAGCCCGCCATGCGGGGCGAGCTGGACGACCGCCGCCTCGGGGACCGAGAGGTGGGGAGCAGTCTCCGCGATCAGGAGATCGCCGGAAACGCTCTCTTCGCGCTGGCCGAGGACGGGCACCTCGACCTGGGGGACGGCCTGATGAGCAGGATCACCGTGAAGGTCGAGGGGCGGATCGCCACCATCTCCGGAGTGGTCGAGAGCCTGGAGCAGAAGATGATCGCGGAGGAGCTGGTGGAGACCATCCCAGGGGTCCGGCTGGTCCAGAACGCCCTGACCGTGGCCGCGGACGGCTACCTGGACGACGGTGACCTAGACCGGCAGGTTCGAGAGCGCCTGGACGGAGCGGGCCTTGCGGCCGTGGGCTCGCGGGTATCACACGGTGTCGCTAGGCTGGTGGGGACGGTGAGGCGACTCGCGGACGAGGAGCGCGCCGTCAGGGTGGCCGCTGCAGTCAGGGGTCTGCGCGACCTGGTGAGCAGTCTGAAGGTATCCACTCCGGAGAACACGGACGACCTAGACCTGAAGAGCCTGGTGGGTCAGACGCTGGCGCTCAACGACGTGGTCATGATGGACAGGCGGGTTCTGGTCAGAAACGGGATCGTGGAGATCGCGGGCAGGGTCAAGTCGCTGGCCGATTGCCGGCGCATCCGTCGCTTGATCAGCGACATCGAGGGCGTCCGAGGAGTCAGGACCCGTATCCGCGTGGATCAACCCGTCTTCCGCGATTTCCAGGCGCGGACCCATCTCTCCACGGGGAGGTAACCATGCGTAGAGTCCACACACCGACAGTCAAGCCGAGCACTCGGCCGATCCTGCCAGGCCGGGTGGAGCCCACGTGGCGGCAGGCCCAATGGCCTACAGAGGCCGACTCGGTCAAGTCCAACTTCCCCACTCGAACCTCGGAAGGGCCCGGCGCGGCCCAAGGGAAGATCATCTGTCCGCTCTGCCACGCCATATCGGACGGGAAGCACTGGCTCCTAGACGAGTCGCTCTACCAGCAGCTCCGAACGGATCCCAACGTTAGGGTGCAGCTGTGTCCCGCCGATGAGCGGATCCGACGCCAGATGTTCGACGGCGAGGTGGTGCTGAGAGGCTCCTGGCTGCATGGACACAGGGACGAGGTGCTGAACTGGGTGCGCAACGAGGAGAGGCGGGCAAGGGACAGCAATCCCATGGCCAGACTGGCCAGCGTTCTCGAGAAAGACGGCCAGATCCACATCCTCACCACAAGCCAGGCGCTAGCCCGCCGTATCGGCAGCGGGCTCAAGAGAGCCTTCAAAGGGCGGTCGACCGTTCAGAGGCTGCCGTACGAGACCTTCACGCGGGTGAAATGGAGCCGCGACGATTGAGGCGGGGCGGCCGCAAGATGGCGATCGGAGGGTCGCGATGTACTACGAGATCCGCTCCAAAGAGCTGGAGCTCACCGAAGCCGTGGAGTCCCTGGTCCACGAGAAGCTGCACCTACTCGAAAGGCTGCTGCACCATTACCCGGAGGATTCGGTGATGGCGTCCGTGAGGCTGCACCGGCTACCTGTCACCGATGAACTGTACAACGTCCGGGTAGCCCTGGAGCTGCCGGGGGACAGGCTGTTCGCCTCGGCCAACGGAGAGACACTGGAGAGCGGCCTGGTCGACGTGGCAGCCGAGCTGGAGCGACAGCTACAGCACCTGCTATCGGACAAGCGGAACGAGACCCACTGGAAACGGCTGAGCCACGCCAGCGACACCGTGCGTCGCAACGTTCCCGTCGACGAGGACGAGCTGAAGGAGATCCAGGAAGAGGTGGAGCAGCGAACCCACCAGGGAGGATCAGCCGAGAGGGCAGCTTGACATTGATATTGTAGCGGCAGCGGTGCAGAGAAGGGGGAGGCGCTCAGCGCCGCCCCCTCTCTGCACCTTTCCAACCAGATAGCCTCCATCCCCGTCGAGCAGCAGCCCAAGCCCTCGGCCGATTAGTACCGGTCGGCTGAGGCCGTTACCGGCCTTGCACCCCCGGCCTATCACCAGGTAGTCTCCCTGGGGCCTTACTGGCTTACGCCATGGGGGACCTCATCTTGGGAACGGCTTCGCACTTAGATGCTTTCAGCGCTTATCCATTCAGGACGTCGGCTACCCGGCGGTGCCGCTGGCGCGACAACCGGCACGCCGTAGGTCCCTTCGCCCCGTTCCTCTCGTACTTGGGGCGGCCTCCCTCAAGTCCCCTGCGCCCACGGCAGATAAAGATCGAACCGACTCACGTCGTTCTAGGCCCAGCTCACGTGCCACTTTGATGGGCATCAACCCAACCCTTGGGACCTCCTGCAGCCCCAGGATGTGGCGAGCTGACATCGGGGTACCAAGCCCTGCCGTCGATGGGGTCTCTCTGGCAGGATTGGCCCTTTGTCCCCGGGGTACCTTTTATCCCTTGAAACCACGGCCCGTCCACCAGGTGCCGCGGCGTCCGCTAGACCCGACTTTCGTCTCTGATCGGCTTGCGGGCCTCACAGTCAGGCCGGCTTCTACTCTTGTAGCTCACCGCACGGTTTCCATTCGTGCTGAGCCGACCTTTGGACCCCTCCGTTACCTTTTAGGAGGGGGCCGAAACAGCCAAACTGCTCACCTGGCACTGTCCCCGACCCCGTACTTCTAGGGTCGGGTTAGAGCCCGTGCTCCCGGCTGGGCAGTCTTGGTGGCTCCGCCCCGGCCTTTCTCGCCGGGGCTTCCCAGCCTCCCGCCTTATGCTTCACCGGAAGCCGTGGCCCAATACCAGGCTGCAGTGAAGGTCCCGGGGTCTCTTTATCCCCCCGCGGGTCGTCCGTATTTTCACGGGCAATTCAGTTTCGCCGAGCGCTCCGCTGAGACAGCGCCTGGGTCGTTAAGTCGTTGGTGCATGGTGCGGGATTTGCCCGCCAAGGCACTTCGCTACTTTGGGAGCGTTATGTGTTCGCCCGTCCTTCACCGGGGTTTCGGTTCAGGGCCCTATATACGTAGACCTCACCCCTTAGGTCCCGGCAGTGGACAGACCTCGGCCCCTATACATCAGCTTTCGCTTTGGCAGGGACCTGTGGTTTTTGTAACCAGTCGCCCAGGCCTCTTCTCTGCGACCCCCTCGGGCTCCCGCAGCGGCTGCTTTCGCCCGAAGGGGCGGCCCATATCCCGAAGTTACGGGCCCAATTTGCCGAGTTCCTTAGCGGAGTCTCGCTCGCTCGCCTGAGGACTCTCATCCTCGCCCACCTGTGTCGGTTTGCGGTACGGGCGGCTGCCATCCTCGCCACGAGGGTTTTTCTCGTCGGGAGGTCCGGCCAAGTTGCCCCGTCACCTCTCGGTTCCCCGGCGGTCGACCTTCCGATCCACCTCCGTTCTCCTACAGGTTTAGACGCGGCATCTCCAACGCCGCGCTCGGCCCTTCCTTCCGCGTCGCCCCGTGGCTGGTTTGGAGCAACCAGTGGAGTCTCGCCCCTCTGGCCCCTCCTGCTGGTCGGGTGACAGCCGGTGCCGGAATATCAACCGGCTGTCCATCGCCTACGGCCGTAGCCCTCGGCTTAGGCCCGACTAACCCCACGCTGATCGGCATAGCGTGGGAAACCTTGGGCTTTCGGCGGGCGCGGTTTTCACGCGCCTGTTCGCTACTCGTGCCGGCATTCTCTCTCGTGGGCAGCTCCACCAGGCCTCACGGCCCGACTTCAGTGCACCCACGATGCTCCCCTACCAATCGAAGGTCGGACACTGGGATTGGTACCCTGACGGCCCTGTCGGGCTCGTCGCTCCCCCGTTGTCCCATTGCCCCGACCCCCGATTCCACGGCTTCGGTGCCAGGCTTAGTCCCGTCCATTCTCGGTACCCCACCGCTCCGCCAGTGAGCTCGCACGCACTCCTTTGAGGATGGCCGCTTTTGAGCCAACCTCCTGGCCGTCTCGGCGGTGGAGCTCCTTCCTCCACTTAGCCTGGACTTTGGGACCTTAGCCGGTGGTCTGGGCTGTTTCCCTCTCGACGATGGAGCTTGACCCCCACCGTCTCACTCCCGGGGTCCGGGACGCGGCATTCGGAGTTCGGAGGGCACGGAACCGACCCTCAGGTCGGACGAGTGCCTGCCGGTGCTCTACCTCCGCATCCTATTTCCCGAGGCTGCACCTAAATGCATTTCGGGGAGAACCAGCTATCTCCGAGTCTGTTTGGCATATCACCCCTACCCACAGCTCATCCCACGGCTTTGCTTCGCCGACGGGTTCGGGCCTCCACCCCGGCCGGTAGTCGGGGCTTCACCCTGGCCATGGGTAGATCACTCGGTTTCGGGTCTACTCCGTGCGACCTGGAGCGCCCTCTTCGGACTCGCTTTCGCTGCGGCTCCGGGCCCTACACCCTTAACCCGCCACACGGAGTAACTCGCCGGCTCCTGCTACAATAGGCACGCCGTCGGGATATGCAACCAGCTTACAAACGCGGCCCCGGCGGTTTCGCCCATGGAACCCCGCTTGTGCAAGGTTGCGCTCCCTCCGACTGTCTGTAGGCACACGGTTTCAGGCTCTATTTCACTCCCCTTCCGGGGTTCTTTTCACCTTTCCCTCACGGTACTCGTGCACTATCGGTCACTGGGGTATTTAGCCTTGGAGGGTGGTCCCCCCTGCTTCCGACGGGGCCTCGGTCCCCGTCGTACTCAAGCTCGTGGCTGGAGCGCCTTCCCTTTCGCCTACGGGACTTTCACCCTCTCCGGTTCCCCGTTCCAAGGGATTCGACTGGGGTTGGCGCTTGTTTCTCCATGGGCTCGCTGCAGCAGCCCGGCCACGGCTTACAACCCCCACCTGCCATAGGCCTGCAGACCACTCAGGCAGGTGAGTTTGGGCTGTTCCCGTTTCGCTCGCCGCTACTCGGGGAATCTCGGTTGATTTCTCCTCCTCGAGGTACTGAGATGGTTCAGTTCCCCCGGTTCCCTCCCCGCGCACTTATCGCGCGCGGGGTGCCCGGGCATTGCCCCGGGCGGGTTGCCCCATTCGGAGATCCACGGATCGAGGCCTGCTGGCGGCTCCCCGTGGCTTATCGCAGCCAGCCGCGTCCTTCATCGGCCCCACGTGCCAAGGCATTCCCCGTGTGCCCTTAGCAGCTTGGATACTGCTGGCTCGTGATCGAAAATGGAAGCTATCTGGTTGTAAAGGTGCGAGCCGTCAATGGCGAGAGGGCGTGGCGCCTCGAGAGAGACGCCGGATAGACAGGAGGCTGTCCGGCAACACGACGGGGTCGTGCCCGACGTGCCGGAAACTCGGTTTTCGGCCACACCTTCCGGTACGGCCACCTTGCTACGCCCGTACCCCTGGTCGCCAGCCCCACCTTGATCCGAAGGTCCTCACGGTCCTCTCGGACAGTGGGGGCCGATCGGGCTTCAGGCGGGGTGAGATCCCGGGGCACGGCGGACTAGATGTGCGGGACCTAGGGACACATTCACCGCCGTGTGGCTGACCGGCGGTTACTAGCGGCTCCACGTTCATGCAGGCGGGTTGCAGCCTGCAATCCCAACTGAGACCGGCTTTTTGGGTTCGGCTCCGCCTCGCGGCTTGGCATCCCTCTGTACCGGCCATTGTAGCACGTGTGAGGCCCAGGGTATGAGGGCCATGCCGACTGGTCGTCGTCCCCTCCCTCCTCCGGGTTTCCCGGCGGTCCCGCTAGAGAAGCCGTCAGTGCCCCGACGGCTAACTAGCAGCGAGGGTTTCGCTCGTTCTGGGGCTGAGCCCAACGTCTCACGACACGAGCTGACGGCAGCCATTCAGCCCCTGTGCCGGTTCCCGCCTTCACGGGTCGTCCCCGTTTCCGGATCCTACTCCCGGCATCCATCCCTGGTAAGGTTCTACGGTCAGGTTCGGATTAATCCACGTGCTCCGCCGCTGGTGTGGGTCCTCGCCAATTCCTTTGGGTTTCAGCCTTGCGGCCGTATTTCCCCAGGCGGGGCACTTCTCGCGTTTGCTTCGACCCGGAAGGGGTCTACACCACCCGGGTCTAGTGCCCATCGTTTACCGCGTGGACTACCGGGGTTTCCTAATCCCGTTCGCTCCCCACGCCTTCGCGCCTCAGCGTCAGGTACAGTCTAGGAGGCCGCCTTCGCTGCTGGGGTTCTTCCCGAGATCATCGCATTTCACCGCTACTCCGGGAGTTCCACCTCCTCCGGCTGCCCTCACAGGGGTACGGTATCGGCCGACGTTCCACGGTTGAGCCGGGGGCTTTCACGGCCGACGGGTACCACCGCCTACGCGCTCTTTACGCCCAATGAATCCGGACAACGCTCGCCCCCCACGTGTTATCGCGAATGCTGACACGCAGTTGTTCGGGGCTTATTCGCCGGGTACCGTCAAGCCCTTCGCCAGTCGTCGGCTCTCGAACGTGGGCCGTTGGCCGTCGTCCTCCCACCGACCTGCTCCAGGGGCCTTCTTCCCCGGCAAAAGGGGTTTACGACCCGAAGGCCTTCCTCCCCCACGCGGCGTCGCTGCGTCAGGCTTTCGCCCATTGCGCAAGATCCCCTGCTGCTGCCTCCCGTAGGAGTCGGGGCCATGTCTCAGTCCCCGTCTGGCTGGCCGTCCTCCCAGACCAGCTACCCGTCATCGGCTTGGTGGGCCGTCACCCCGCCAACAACCTGATGGGCCGCAGGCCCCTCCCCAAGCGCCTTCTGGGCTTTAGCCGCCGGGCCCAGTACCCGGAGGCCACATGGGGGATTTACCGGCCTTTCGGCCGAATGTCCCCCGCTTGGGGGCAGGTTGCCCACGTGTTACTCAAACGTCTGCCACTAGCCGGCTTTCACCAGCTCGTCCGACTTGCATGCATGAGGCACGCCGCAAGCGTTCGTCCTGGGCCAGGATCAAACCCATCAGAATGGCGCCTCTTCCCGAGATGCCGCGCCCTCTCACCACTGTTCGGCTGTTAACGTCCGACCCTGCAATCGGAGCAGGGACTGCACCCTGTTTGCATCTCCCGTGCCACCTGTCCCACCGAAGAGGCTCGGCCGAACCATCCATGCCCCCGGTGGAGCACGGGCTGCACCCGCAGACCCCGTGCCACCTCCTCGAGCCCGCTCTCCTCGGCTGGCACGGTCGTTGCTCAGCATCCGCCCCACCGGGCCGGCGCGAAAACCCGCTCAGGGCCGGGCCGGGACGCTCATCTCTTGGGAAGTTGACCATGGCCGACTCGCTGTCGGAGGAGAGGATAGAGGCCGAGATACTGGACGTCCTTGAGCACGACTCCCGCCTGAACCCCGAGGGGATTTCTGTCCGGGTCCATCGCGGGGTGGTTACCCTCTCCGGCACCGTCGGCCGCCATGTGGATAGGATGGTGGCGGCGGAGGACGCCTGGCGTATCAAGGGGGTGGCCGAGGTGCGAAACGAGCTTCAGGTGAAGCCCGATCTCGTCAGGCCGGCGGAGGATATCGCCGCCGACGTCGCCAGGGCGTTGGCGAGTGACCCCAGGGTGGACGACCGCGGCGTGGTGGTCAACGTGGCGGAGGGGATCGTTCGCCTTTCGGGAACCGTCTCCAGCGAAGGGGAACGAAGGGCCGCCGAGGAGGACGCCTGGCGGACGGAAGGCGTGGTAGAGGTCTCCAACGAACTCACGGTGTCACCAGACAGACGTCGGTCCGACCGCGAGATCGAGCAGGACGTCCGCGAGGCCCTGGACTCCGATGCCCGGATATCCGATCCCACCACCATCCAAGCCCGCTCCGTTGCCGGGACGGTTCGGCTGCAGGGCTCCGTGGCCACAGTGGATGAGCGCCAGGCGGCCGAGCAGGATGCATGGTACACGGCCGGGGTGGTCTACGTGGAAAACATGTTGACGGTTACCCGAGAGCGACGGAGTCACGCGGCAGCCTGACCGGAGTACCACTCCGGGGACTCGGGACCTGTGCAGGAGCCTGGGAAAGCTCGAAGGAGCTCTGGTGAGACAAGAGGGGGGAGAGATGTCGGTGCTGACCCACGATGAGATACTGCGGCTAATCCGAGAGGGGACCATCAAGATCGAGCCCTTCTCGGAGGATCAGGTGGGGCCAGCCTCCGTCGACCTTCACCTGGATAACAAGTTCCGGGTCTTCCGAGCCCTGCCCCACATCCACCCGGTCACCGAGGACGCCAGCTTCGAGGACGTCACCGAGCTGATCGAGGTGGACGACCACCTGCTGCTCCTGCCTGGCCAGGCCGTGCATGGGATCACCGTGGAGCGGATAACCCTGCCCGATGACATCTGCGGGTGGCTGGAGGGGCGAAGTCGCTTCGCCCGGGTCGGTCTCATGGTCCATATGACGGCCGGGTTCATGCAGCCCGGCATCTCCAACAAGCAGGTCCTGGAGATGATCAACGTGGGGCCGGTACCGCTGGCCATCTACCCGGGCACCGCCGTCTGCCAGTTCATCTTCGAGGAGTGCAGGGGCCGCGCCCACTACCACGGCCGGTTCGAGAACCAGGTGGTACCCTGACGGGACGGCGGAGGCGGGTAACGGGATGCAGGAGTGGCTCCCTCTCCCGACAGGATGGTGCGAACGAGCCCTAGGGCAGCTTCGCTGGGTGAGGGCTGTTGGTTCGGCGGTGTCCCGTCAGCCCTCACCCGCCCCATACGCCAGGTCGGATTGGTGGATCGCTAAGCCGACTCAGCCTTCCGGTGAGACCTACCGAAGAGCCGCGGAAAGATGGGGGACAGCCAGAGGGCGATGGTGATCAGTCCCAGAAGCGCCGCCACAGGCCGGCTGAAGAAGAGGGTCAGGTCCCAGTTGCTCTTGATCATGCTGAACATGAAGTTCTTCTCCAGTATCGGCCCCAGCACCAGCCCCAGCACCACCGGCGCCACAGGCACCCCGTTGACCTCCAGGTAGTATCCCACCACGCCCATGGCAAGCATCACACCCACATCGAAGAGGGAGTTGTTGATGGCGAAAGCTCCCACGATACAGAACATCACAATGGCCGGCAGCAGGATGTTCCTGGGCACCCGAAGGATGAAGGTTGACCCCTTGATGGCCAGATACCCGAATAGGACCATCAATAGGTTCGCCACAATGAAGGAGAAATAGACGGCGTAGATGACGTCCGGGTGCTCACTGAAGATAGACGGCCCCGGCCGCAATCCCTTCATGAAGAGGACACCTATCACAATGGCCGTGATGGAGTCGCCCGGTATCCCAAAAACCAGTGCTGGCACCCAGGCTCCCCCCAGGGCCGAGTTGTTTGCAGTTCCGGCATCAACGATAGGTTCTATATGCCCGGTGCCGAATTTCTCGGGCTCCCTGGAGCGCTGTCGCGATATTGCCGTCGCCAGCCACGCCGCGATGTCAGCCCCGGCCCCCGGCATGATCCCAACGATCACACCCAGGATGCCAGAGCGCAGCATGTTGCCGCGATATCGCCACAAGGTCCTCCCGACACCGTGGAAGATGTTCTCGGCTTTCACCTTCACCGGCTTGAACTTCACCTCGCCACCAAGGATGTTGCGAATAACCTCGGCTACCCCGAAGAGGCCGATCATCGCCGGGATGAAGTCTATGCCGTTTAGCAGTTCCACCTCGCCAAAGGTGAAACGCGGGTAACCCAGGGTGATATCGAGCCCAACCGTGGAGAAAAGCAGGCCGAGAACCACGGCGATCCCGGCCTTGGCCCTTGACTCCGATGCCACCATGACCGTGGCGGAGAGCCCCATGGCCGCCATCCAGAAGTATTCGAAGGAGGTGAACTGCAAGGCCACCTCCGCCAGGAGAGAAGCCGCCACCATAAGGCAGACAGCACCCCCTAGGCCCCCTATGGCCGAGCTGACTACGTCAACCCCCAGCACCAGCTCCCCTTCACCCCGCTGGGTCATCTTATAGGACTCATCCGTGTAGGCTGCCGAGGCAGGGGTGCCGGGAATTCGCACGAGGGCTGCTGGGATGTCGCCCGCGAAGATCGCCATGGCCGAGACCGTGACCATGGCCACGAGGGCTGGAATTGGGTCCATGAAGAAAGTGAACGGCACGAGGAGCGCAACCGCCATGGTAGCGGTCAAACCGGGGATGGCCCCGAAGAGCAAGCCCAACGCCGATGCCAAGACAATGGTGATGATCACCGCGGGATCGGCCAGATGGCTGATCCCGCTCAAGGCGGCCTCCATGTCATCCTCCCAGTATGCCAGGCGGTAGTGGGACGCGGAGTATGCGCTCGAAGAGCAGCATGCTGAACAGCGCGATGCCAAGAGCAGCCGGCAGCGCTACCCGGAGCCGGACACTGAGCATCAACATCATACCCAGCATGATGAGGGTGGCCGTGATAAGGAAACCCAGCCTCTGCACGACAGCCACGTAGATAGCGATGAAGACGAGGACCGCTCCTGCTTTCAGGATCGCCACGGGCTCGTAATGATTGTTCTCCGCGGTGTGCGGCCGCAGTGATTGCACCACCACAACAAGCCCTAAGCCTATCAGGAGTACGCTCAGTATCTGCGGGAAGAGTGCCGGCCCGGGGGCACCTCCAGGCATCTTGGGAAATCCGAGTGTATCCAAGAAAGTGGCGATCCCGAGGACTATGGCCCCGGTCCCGAGTATCGCATCGGAAACCTTCATGGGAACCCCCAACTGAAGTATTGCGGCACGAGTCGAGCACACCAGCGAGCCTCCCGTTGCGACCGCGCCGTGGCAAGGCAGCGAGGCGACCTTGCCACGGCGACAGCGACAGAACATTAGGAGGATCGCCGATCTGACGGATTAGATCAGCCCCGTCTCCTTCATCAGCTTGCCCATGGTGTCGTCGGTCTCGTCCATGAACTGGCCGAACTCCTTGGAGGATCGCCATTTCATGCCGAAGCTGTTCTTGGTCATGAAATCCTTGAACTCTGCCGAGTCGTACACTTTCTTGATGGCGTTCTCGTAGAAAGCCACGATCTCCGGCTTGGTGTTCTTGGGCAGTCCGAAGCCGCGCCACGCCCCCATCACCCAGTTCATTCCCTGCTCTTTCAGGGTGGGGACATCGGAGAAGTTGGCGAGCCGCTCGTCGGCCATGATCCCGAGGGCGCGCACCTTCTTCGCCTCGATCAGCGACTGTCCCTCCGGAAGGCTCGCAGTCACCACCTGGATGCCACCCGAGATCAGCTCCTGAAGGGCCGGAGCAGCCCCCTCCGACGGAACCCACGGTATGGCGTCGACCGGGATCCCGGCGGTCTTCAGCATTCCGGCGCGAGCCAGATCCCAGATCCCGCCCTTGCCCGTGCCCGATGCCTTCAGCTTGCCCGGATTGGCCTTCGCCTCGTCCAGTAGCTCCTTCACCGTCTTCCAGGGAGCTTCCGCCTTCACCTGGACTCCCGCCGCATCGAAGTTCACCTGGCAGATTGGCGTGAAATCCTTGGGACCCACCTGGGCCAGACCCATCCAGTGCATCATGGCGATCTCGACGGTGACAATGGTGAAGGTGTAGCCGTCAGGGTCGGCGGTGGCACCAGCCGTGTGCCCCACCGCGCCGCCACCGCCTGTTCGGTTCACCACGTTGACCGGCTGGCCGAGATCCTTCTCCAGCAGGGTGGCAACCATGCGAGCCACCCGATCGGTCCCACCCCCTGCTGCCCACGGGCAGATGAGCGTGACCGGGCGTGAAGGCTTGAAGGTCGCGGCCGAAGCCGCCGTGGGTGCGGCCGCAGCGGCGGCCTGAGCGGCCGTTGGCGCGGCCGCGGGAGCGGTGGTCGCGGCAGCCTTGGCGGCTGTTGGCTGGGCCGCAGGCGCCGCGGGCTGTCCGCATGCGGCCAGCACCATCCCCCCGGAACCCAGGGCCAGCAGCCGAATGAAATCGCGACGTGTCATCGGGTTCTTCATGGAAACCTCCTTCTGGCAGATCGACGATCGAATGAGGCAAGCCGACAACACCCTGACCCAATCACGAGCCCGGGATCCACACCCCGGGCCCCCACGCCTTGGCGCGGGCCCAGCCAAAGGCAGGTGGAGAGCGGGCTGCGGAGGGGGACCTCCTGCCAAGTCCGCGCCGCCATGTCGATGCGGTGAAGCGACGAGGGCTCCCATGCGAGCAGCCTCGGGGTGCCACGACCAGCGGGGGGAGCAGTCCCCCGGCAGCCGCCAGGCCAAGTAGGTAGCCGCACCTCACCCCTGGAACCGCCCGGCCCATGAGTCTGGACCTCCCACCGACTCGGGTGCACAGCGTCAGGCCCGCTTCCAGACCAAGAAGCGCAGGGTCAATGCGACGCTCCACCAGACCCCCACCCAGCCCTAGCCATGGCGAAGCCGCAGCCCGATCCCCTTGCGGAAGCCGACAGCGCCGTCCCTTTTCGCGCCGTGGGATCGCGCCGTGAGCGTATCAGTTTCCCCAACGCGGGTCAACGGGTCATGGACAGGAACCTGCGCATGCCAGTACAATCCAGGAGGGAGAAGACCTCCACCTGAAATGGGGGCTGAGGATGGATAAGTACAGCCAGGCCTACTACGACCAGATCGCTGAGAGGCTCTATACGGCGGTCCTGGCCGACGTGCTGGACTCCTTGGGGTATCGAAACCAGGTGATGCGGCACGACATACGCCCTCTCTATCCCGAGGCCAAGGTGGTGGGCAGGGCAGCCACAATGCTGGGGATCCAGGCCTATTCGGTCCCCGAGCAGCCCTACATGCTGGAGCTGGAGCTGCTGGATGACCTGAAGCCCGGTGAGGTGGTGGTGTGCACCGTGCAGGGGGAGCGAAACTCCTCGGTGTGGGGCGAGCTGCTGAGCACCCACTCCAGGGCGAGAGGGGGCAGGGGCGCCATCCTAGATGGGATGACCCGCGACGCATGGGGGATAATCGAGATGAGGTTCCCCGTCTTCGCCGTGGGACTCACTCCTGCGGACTCCAAGGGTCGGTGCGAGATCGTCTCCATCCGCAAGCCGATAGAGGTTGGAGGCGTCCTGGTGCACGATGGCGACCTGGTAGTGGCGGACCAGGACGGCTGCCTGGCCGTCCCACAACCGATCGAAGACGAGGCCATCCGGCTGGCCATGCAGAAGGTCTCCGACGAAAACCAGGTGCGCGACCTTCTGAGGCGCGGTGCCAGCATCAGGCAGGTCTTCCGGGATCACGGGATCCTCTAGCCCCATTGGCCTGAAGGGCGGCTAGCCCTTGCACAGGGCCATGGCCTCCGCCAGGAGAGACGCCGCCCTCTTCTCCACAGACGCCGCCTCGGCCTCCAGTCTCTCGGGCTGCTGCTCCGGCGACAGGGATGGCAGGTTAACCCTGACGTTCAGGCAGGCACCAAGGACAGCAGCATGCCCAGCCAGCACGGCGACGCAAGCATCCGTGCGAGCCACCGGGTTCCCCAGCTTGGCAGCCTCCAGGGCCAGCTCCATGGCCTCCAGCGAGGCCCGGGCGCTCTCCATGGGCACCAGGGCGGCTCGCAACGCGGCCTCCCCCAAGAGGGCCTCGGCCTCCGGCCGACCCTCCTTGGCCGCGCGGCCGGCCTCCATGTAGCCCTGGTAAGCCCTCGCGTCCTCGTCCACCAGACCCATTAGGCGCGCCCCCAGCCCCTGGGCCCTCTCGGCCAACTCCTTCATCCTGACCTCGACCGACGAGAACCGCTTCCGCCCCATGGTCAGCCGGGCCACCATCCCCACCAGCGCCGAGGAGAGGGCCCCCACCAGGGCGGACACGCTGCCGCCACCGGGCACGGCCTCGGCGGACGCCACTCGGGCAGCGAAGTCGACCACCGACCCATCCACCAGAGCGTGGGAGCCCGAGTGAGGTCCCGTCTCCCCCAGCTGGGTCTCGGGTGTCCCCTGGCTGCCTACTTGCTCGCCTTCCCCTCCTGGTTGGGAGGAAAGCCCCTCCAATAGTCGATACTCCAGGACCTGGGAGCGGGAGAAGGAGTTGAGCTGAAGGTAGTGCTCCGCCGCGTCCAGCAGGGCATCGGCCGAAACCAACCCCACCACCTCGCCCTCCACGGTGGTTACCCCGTACCGCGCCGCCTCAGAGCGTATCATCTCCATGACCCGGTGCATGGGCGTCCCCGAGGTGTTCACCAGGTTCATGGAGACGTGCACCCGCCCCGCCTCGTTGGCGGCGATGCCCAAAGCCTTGACGTAGCGGAGACCACCGGTCTGGTGGCGCACCGCTTTGGCAATCGCTTTCGCTACGGCCTGGTCCGCAGTGTTCAGATAGACGTTGAAGGCCACCAGCAGATGGCGCGCACCCACGGCCACCGCGCCCGCCGATGGGTGCAGGGCGTTGGGGCCGAAATCGGGGGTCCTGGTGGGATCGGTGCCCACCAGCCTCAGCAGCCCCTCGAACTGGGGGCCGCGAACGTCGGCCAGATTCCTCCGCTCGGGACGGGTCGCCGCCTCCTCGTAGAGGAAGACCGGTATGGAGAGCTCACGGCCGATCCGCTCCCCGACCCGCCGGGCCAGGGCGACGCAGTCCGCCATCTCCACATCTCGAATGGGGATGAAGGGTACCACGTCAGCAGCCCCCATTCGCGGGTGCTCCCCCTGGTGGTGGCGCAGGTCGATCAACCGAGCGGCCTCCGCCACCCCGCGGAAGGCGGCCTCGCCCACGGCCTCAGGGCTGCCGATGATGGTCACCACGGAACGGTTGTGGCCGGCATCCATGCTCCTGTCCAGCAGACGGACGCCGGGCACGGCCAGCATGGCAGCCACGATCTTATCGATTACAGAGGGGTCCCTGCCCTCGCTGAAGTTGGGTACGCACTCCACCAGGCCCGCCAAGGTCAAGCCTCCCAGCGATCAAAACAGAATGTACCGGGGACACCACAACCCCGTGGAGGGGCTGCGCCCCCTTGATCTCCACTACGCCTCGCCCCACACCACGCGGCCGTCCTTGACGACGGTACGGACCAGGCTCCGGCCGAACCAGTAGAACATGTGCTGGTGGGATGGAGCATCCAGGATCACCAGGTCGGCGCGCTTCCCCTTCTCCAGGCTGCCCACCTCCTCCCCCAGCCCAATGGCGTGAGCAGCGTTCAGCGTCCCCGCCACCACCGCCTCAGCAGGTGTCATCATTCGCCGGAGGCAGGCCAGCCCCAGTATCATCGGCATGGACATGATGGGGCAGGTGCCAGGATTGAAGTCGGTCGCCAGCGCCACCGGCACTCCTGCGTCGATGAGCCGCCTTGCCGGCGCCCACCTCTCCTCCATCAGCACGAACGCCGCACCTGGCAGCAGCACCGCGACGGTTCCGGCCCGGGCCAGTGCCGCCATATCATCCTCGTCGACATGCTCCAGATGGTCGGCGGACGCCGCCCCCAGCTCAGCTGCCAGCCCGGCACCACCCTGGTGGGACTTCTGCTCGGCGTGGATTTTGGGGACCAGGCCGTGGGCCGCGCCGGCCTCCAGCACCCGGCGGCTCTGCTCCGGCGAGAAGGCTCCCCTCTCGCAGAAGACGTCGCAGAAGCGCGCCAACCCCTCCGCAGCGACCCGTGGGATCATCTCATCCACCACCAGGTCCACGTAGTCGTCGGGTCGTTCCCGGTACTCCATTGGGACGGCATGGGCACCTAGGAAGGTGCTCACCACCCGCTGCGGCCCCTCCCGCCCGAGGGCGGCGGCCACCCTGAGTATCTTCACCTCGTCTTCGGTGGTCAGGCCATAGCCGCTCTTGATCTCCAGGGTGGTGGTCCCCTGTCGAAGCATCTCGCCAAGATAGCCGCGAGCCTTCTCCATCAACCGGTCCAGGGGCGCTTCCCTGGTGGCCCGGACGGTGCTGAGGATCCCTCCACCTCGGGCAAGGATCTCCAGATAGTCGGCACCCTCCAGCCTCCTGGCGAACTCCTGCACCCGATCACCGGCGAAGACGGAGTGAGTGTGGGGGTCCACGAACCCTGGCAGGACGGTCCTGCCCGTCGCGTCGACCACCCTCGCACCCTCAGACAGCTTCACGGAAGCCCGAACCTCTTCCGTGCTCCCCACCGCCAGGATCCGTCCGTCCGACCCCGCTGCCACGGCGCCATCGTTCACAACAGCCAGCTCGGCCTGGGCGGCCCCCATCCTGGGGCCGGGCGGCCCGGCCACCGTGATCAGCTCGGCGGCGTGCTCCACAAGCAGAGTTGCCTCTCTCACGTTCCCCCCTTCACACACCGGTGCCCAGGTAGGCTCGGCGAACCTCAGGGTTCACGGCCAGATCTCTCGCCGGAGCGTGGAAGGTCAAGATGCCCGCCTCCAGGACATATCCCCGATCGGCCACCTGCAGCGCCTTCCTGGCGTTCTGCTCCACCAGGAGGATGGTGACCCCCTGTCTCTTCAGCTCCGCGATGGTCCGGTAGATGTCGGCCACAACCCTGGGAGCGAGCCCCATGCTGGGCTCGTCCATGAGCATGATACGGGGCCGCGCCATCATGGCCCTCCCAATGGCCAGCATCTGCTGCTCGCCACCGCTCAACGTGCCAGCCGGCTGGCTGGCGCGCTCGGCCAGTATCGGGAAGAGGGCCTTCACCCTCTCCATATCCATGGGGACCTCGCGGTCCTGGCGCGCGTAGGCGCCCACCAGAAGGTTCTGGTCCACCGAGAGGCCGGGGAACACCCTACGCCCCTCGGGCACCAGGGCGATCCCCATCCTCGCCCTCTCGTGGGCCGGGGCCCGGGTCACATCCTCTCCCCCTAGCAGGATCCTCCCGGAGGCCGGGGAGATCTGCCCAGCGATGGCCCTGAGGGTCGAGGTCTTCCCGGCCCCGTTGGCCCCGATTATGGCGACCAGCTCGCCGGCGCCCACGGCCAGCGAAACCCCGTGCACCACCTCCACGCGGTCGTACCGAACGACCAGCTCCTCGACTCTAAGAAGATCGGTCATTAGTCGTCCTCGCGGCCCAGGTACGCCTCGATCACCTTGGGATCGGCGGCGACCTCCGAGGGCGAGCCCTCGGCTATCTTCGCTCCGTGGTCCAGCACCACCACCCTATCGCTATGTCCCATCACCAGCCCCATGTTGTGCTCGATCAGAAGCACCGTGACACCGCTCCCCCTGAGCTGCTCGATCAAGCCCAGAAGCTGTTCGATCTCGGCCTGCACCAAGCCGGCGGTGGGCTCATCCAGCAGGAGCAGCCTGGGCTGAAGGGCCATGGCCCTGGCCAGCTCGAGTCGCCGCTGCATCCCGTAGGGCAGGTCCCTGGCCGTATCCTCGGCTTGTCTGGCCAGCCCGACGAAATCCAAGAGCCTGTCGGCTTCCTTCACCAGCTGCGGGGATCGGCTGCTGCGAAGTCCACCCAGGAGGCCGTGGTTAAGCCGCGCCCCCAGCGCTGCCACTACATTCTCTCGCGCGGTCAGCGTCCCGAAAAGCCGGAGGTTCTGAAACGTCCTCGCCAGCCCGGCCCGGGCCAGACGGTGGGCTCCCCAGCCGGTGACGTCCAGCCCTTCGAAGATGACCCGCCCTGAGGATGGGCGGAGGATCCCCGTGACCACGTTGAACAGGGTGGTCTTGCCCGCGCCGTTGGGTCCGATCAGCGAGGTGACAGACCCGCGCTCCACCCGAAAGCTCACACCAGAGAGGGCCAAGACTCCACCGAATCGGCGGCTGAGATCACGAACCTCCAGGATGGGCGTTGCGTCACCCATGCTTGACCCTCCCGCGGAAGGATCGAGCCTTCAGCCAGCGGCCCACCCGCGATCGCTCACCCAGGAGGCCACCCGGCTGAAACACCATCACCACCACAATCAGGGCACCATAGATCGACATTCGATAGTCGGCCAGGGGGCGGAACAGCTCGGGGGCCATGCCCAGCAGGAGGGCCCCGACCAGCGCACCCCTCACCGTCCCCATGCCGCCAACCACTATCATCGCCAGCGCCGTGATGCTCTCATTGAACCCGAAATTGTAGGCGATGATGAAACCCAGATGGTGAGCCAGCAGCGCGCCGGCCAGCCCCGCGTACCCGGCGCCGATGGCGAAGGCCAGCACCTTGAGTCGGGTGACATCCAACCCCATGGCTCTGGCAGCCAGCTCGTCGTCGCGCAGCGCCCGCCAGCCGAGACCTATCCAGGACCGATCAAGCCACAGGCTCACGGCGACTCCAGCGAGGGCCAGAACCGCCACCAGCAGAAAGAAGGACGCCGTCCCAAAGGCGAAACCGCCGACGGACGGATAAGGTATCCCTCCGATGCCCAGCGAGCCCCCTGTGAAGGGCAAATAGAGGGCCAAGCTCTGGGTGACCAGCCCCAGCCCCAGGGTGACTATGGCCAGGAAATCCTCCTTGAGTCTGAGGCTCGGCAGCCCCAGAAGCACCCCCAGTCCAGCGGCGACCACCACCGACAAGGGCATGGTGACAAACCACGGCCATCCCACCCTCGTCGTCAGAATGGCAGTGGTATAGGCACCGAAGGCGTAGAAGGCGGCGTGGCCAAGACTCACCTGGCCAGCGTAGCCGGTAATGATGTTGAGCCCGAGGGCCATCAGGACCCAGATCCCCGCTACAATCCCAACCGTTAGCGCGTAGCTGTCCAATTCACACCTTGTCCACCGAACGCCCGAAGAGCCCCTGCGGGCGGAAGAGCAGGATCGCTATCAGCAGCACGAAGGCAATGGCGTCCCTTCCCAAAGGAAGGTTGAAGTAACCCGTCACTAGGGTCTCCACCAGGCCCAGGGCCAGCGCGGCTACCACGGCACCGGGCACGCTCCCCAGGCCTCCCAGGACAACGATGGCGAAGGCTTTCATCCCGGGGATGGCACCCATCCCCGGCTCCACGGCATTGAAATACATGCCAACAAGGATCCCCGCCAATCCCGCCAGGGCGCTCCCCACGAAGAAGCTGAGGGCGACCACCCTGTTGACATCCACTCCCATGGAGGCCGCCGTCTGCCAGTCCTGGGCAACCGCCTGAAGCCCGAGACCTACCTTCGTACCTCGGATGAGATAGAAGAGAAGCACGAGCCCCAGGAGGCTGGCGGAGAACACAAGGCCCTGCTTGATGGTGAGGTCCACCGGACCGATAACCAGGTTGCCCGGGAAGTCTGCAGGGAACGGCCGGGTATAGGGTCCCGCGGCGCGGCGGAGCATGTCCTCGAAAAAGATGTACACCCCGACACCGGCGATGAGAGGAGCTATGGGGGATTCGCCCCGCAGCCGCCTGTATACGAGCCGCTCGATGAGCATCCCCAGGATGCCCGCCACCACCAGCGCGAGGAGCAGCGCCGGCCAGAAAGAGAGCCCCGCGGCCACCACTAGGAAGAGCGCCACATAGGCCGTAACCATGTAGACTCCGCCGTGGGCGAAGTGGAGGATCCGCAGTACCCCGTACACCAGGGCAAGCCCGCTGGCGATCAGCGCGTAGACTATGCCTATTGTCAGTCCGTTGGCTACCTGCTGAAGCATTCGTCACCTTATGGGAACCAGGGCAGGGGAAAGGCGGGGCGAGAGGAAGCGTCGAATCCCCTCGGCCCCGTCTCCCGATCTCCCTATCCCCCTATTGCGCGGTGGGATCGTACTTGTCCACGTACTGGAACTCACCATTCTGGACCTTCACCAGGAAGATGGTCTTCACCACCTCCCGGTTCTGGTCGAAGCTCACATTGCCGGCCACACCCTCGATCTTGGTGGCCGGAAGAGCGGCCTTGATCTGCTCCGGGGTGGTGCCACCGCGCTTGATGGCGTCGGCCAGCACCTCCACGCAGTCGTAGGCCGATGCGGCCAGGAAGTCAGGCGTGCCCCCGCCGTACTTGGCCTTGTAGTTCTTGATGAAGTCCTGCACCTTCTGCCGCGGATCCTGCCGCGAGAAGTCGGTGGTAAGGATCACGCCCTCCGCGTCCTTGCCGGCCAGCTTGGGGAACTGCGGGGAGTCCACACCATCGGTGGAGAGAATGGGCTTGGTGAAGCCTGCAGCGCGGGCCTGCTGGACTATGAGAGAGGCCTCAGCGTAGTATCCGACCACGTACAGGGCATCTGGATTTGCGTCCTTCACCGCAGTGATCAGTGGCGCGAAGTCCTTCTGCCCGATGGAGTAGGTCCTGGCCACGGGCACCGTTCCACCGTTCTTCTTCACCGTGTTGCTGAACCCCTCGGCTATGCTGGTTCCGTAGTCGTTATCCACGTTGAGCATGGCGATGCTCTTGTAGCCCAGCTTCTTGGTGGCGTAGTCGGCCATGGCCTGCCCCTGGATCTGGCCCACATAGATGATCCGGAATATGTAGTCTCCAGCCTTGGTGATCTCGGGGTGCACGGCGTAGGCCACGATCATGGGGATCTTGGCCCTCTGGAAGATCGGCCCTGCTGCCCGCGACGGAGTGCTGTAGGAGCCGTCCACCACGGCCGCCACCTTATCCTGCTCGATCAGCTTCTGTGCGATGCTGGATGCCTGCTCGGACTTGTTCTGGTCGTCGTAGGGAACCAGGGTGAGCTTCACGCCGGGAATGGCGTTGGCGGCATTGATCTCGTTCACCGCCATCTCAGCACCGTTCTTGGCGCTGGTGCCATCCGACGCCGAGTCGCCCGTGAGCGGCCCGAAGAAGCCGATCTTCACCTCTTTCACGCCCCCCGCCGTCCCGGCACCAGTGGAGCCCGATGGCTGAGACTGGCAGGCGCTAAGCCCAACCATCGCCACCGCCGCCAGGGCGGCCAACCCGACCAGCGGCCAACGCAACGGAAACCTCATCTTGGGCACCTTCCTTTCGTCAATATCTTTCGCCTGCGTCACGAGGGGAGCTGAGGGTGGACTACCTTTCAAGGCTGGGAAGCCTGACCCCCAGCGCCTTCGCTGCCTCGATGGCCTCTGGATAACCCGCATCTGCGTGCCGAACCACCCCCATGCCGGGATCCGTCCTCAGCACCCTGGCCAGCTTCCGCTCGGCCCGCTCGCTGCCGTCCGCCACCACCACCATGCCGGCATGCAGGCTGAAGCCAATCCCCACACCGCCTCCGTGATGGACACTGACCCAGCTTCCACCCGCCGCCGTGTTGATCAGCGCGTTCAGGACCGCCCAATCGGCGATGGCATCGGAGCCGTCTCGCATGGCCTCCGTCTCCCTATAGGGGGAGGCCACGGACCCAGCGTCCAGATGATCCCGACCTATCACAATCGGGCCCTTCAGCACACCCTCCCGGACCATGCGGTTGAACTCGAGGCCTGCTCGATCCCTCTCACCGTAGCCCAGCCAGCAGATCCTTGCCGGCAACCCCTGGAAGTGGATCCGATCCCTTGCCAGGCTGATCCATCGCCTCAGGCTGGCGTTCTCAGGGAAAAGCCTCAGTATGGCCTCGTCGGTGCGGTAGATGTCCTCCGGGTCGCCCGACAGCGCTGCCCAGCGGAAGGGGCCCTTCCCCCTGCAGAAGAGGGGGCGAATGAAGGCCGGGACGAAGCCGGGGTAGGTGAAGGCATCCTCCACCCCCGCTTCCTTTCCCCGCTGTCGCAGGTTGTTGCCGTAATCGAAGACAACGGCCCCTCGGCGGACGAACTCCACCATGGCGCGCACATGCTCAGCCATGGACCTGTAGGCCAGCTCGATATAGCGTGCACGATCCTTGGCCCGCAGATCGTCCGCCTCGGCCACGCTCATCCCCTGAGGAACGTACATGGATGGATCGTGGGCAGGGGTCTGGTCGGTAACGATGTCGGGCGTGACCCCCCTGCGGATCAGCTCGGTGGTTACGTCGGCGGCATTGGCCAGGACGGCAATGGAAAGTGGGCGTCCAGCCTCCTGAGCCTCGCGCGCCATGGCCAGGGCGTCATCGAGGCTGGCCGTCCATCTGTCCAGATAGCCTGTCTCCAGCCGGCGCTGGATCCGGTGCTCATCCACCTCAGCTATGAGGGCAACGCCTTCGTTCATGGTTACAGCCAGCGGCTGCGCCCCGCCCATGCCGCCCAACCCGGCGGTCAGGACGAGCCTACCCCGCAGCGTCCCACCGAAGTGCTGGTCCGCGGCGGCTGCCAGAGTCTCGTACGTACCCTGCACGATCCCCTGGCTGCCTATGTAGATCCAGCTCCCGGCGGTCATCTGCCCGTACATGGTGAGGCCCATAGCCTCCAGCCGGTCGAACTCCTCCCACGTGGCCCAATGAGGCACCAGGAGCGAGTTGGCGATCAGCACCCGCGGCGCATCCTCGTGGGTTCGGAAGACTGCCACCGGCTTTCCGCTCTGCACCAGCAGGGTCTCATCGTTCTCGAGCCGCTTCAGCTCGCGCACTATGGCGTCGAAGGCCTCCCAGGAGCGGGCCGCCTTGCCGCGGCCGCCGTAAACCACCAGGTCCTGCGGACGCTCGCCCACCTCTGGGTCCAGATTGTTCATCAGCATGCGCAGGGCGGCTTCCTGCTCCCATCCCTTGCAGCTCAGCTGGCTGCCGCGGGGAGCGCGCACCACCCGCGACCCCGTCGTGGTCGTAGCCATCGCTCTACCTCCCTCGCACTTCATGCGGACGCGCGGAGCCAGCACCCCTCTCCAGGAACGCTCTCACGCCCGCGCCCGCCCCCACGGTCTGCCCGATCCGCCAGCCGCGGGCGAAGCCCTCCGGCCAGACGGCCATCACCTCCTCGGCAGCCTCCCTCAAGGCCTGGAGATGGGAGAGCCGCCTCTCCCGGGAGAACCGGAAGGTGGGCCCCACGATGTCCATGGCGCCCAGCGGCGCCCCCGTTACCCGATGTCGCAAAGGCACCGCGATGGCGGCCACGTGGGGCAGCAGCTCCTCCTCCTGCTCCGCGTAGCCTCGCTCCGCCGACCTTCCCAGCTCGTCCCTCAGCAGGCCGAGATCGGTGACAGTGCGCTCCGTGAGCCTGCGGAGCCCCTGCCGAGCCAGGATGGCGGTAGCCTCGTCTAGCGGAAAAGCGCTCAGCCAGGCCTTGCCCGCGGCGCTGGCGTGGAGCTCCATCACACGGCCCATCAGCGACTTGACAGCGATCCGGGCATCCCCCTCGGCCTTGGCGATGACGTAGAGCTGGTCGCCCTCCCCCGCCATAAGCTGGACCAGCTCGCCCACCTGAGCCGCCAATCGGTTCAGGGTGGGCTGAGCGCTGCCAGGGAAACCGAGTCGGTCGGTGAGGCGGTTGGTCATGGCCAGTAGCTTGAGGGTCAGCTCGTATCGGTTGGTGAGGGGGTTCTTGACCAGGTAGCCGGCTCCCTCCAGCGTGGTGAGCAGCCGGGATGTGGAGCCCTTGTTGATGCCTAGGCGGAGGCTCAGGTCGCTGACGGAAACCCCATCGGGGGTGTCCACCAGGATCTCCAGGATCTCCATCACCTGGCTTGCGGCGCCGATCACGGTCACCCTTCCGAGCTCCCATTGGGCAATCATCTGCAACGGTATTGCACCGTGCAACCGCGTTGCGCCGCGATTGTAGTCCCGTTGGGGGTGCCAGTCAATACCCGCCCTTCTGAACTCAAGCTGCTCCTCGAGTCCACCTCGGCTCCCACGATCTCCATCTGCCCGCGTCGGTAAGCAGCTGGGGGATTGGCTACCGCCCTGCCCTGCTTCCGCGGTTGACCGGGGTGACCACCTGATGGAGACGTTGGGGACTGCAGACGACCCGGTAGGAGAACGGGGTCGAATCCGGGCGCCAGCGTCAGGGCGTCGGCAGGTTGCTCTCTACCACACGTCCAGCGCTGAGCACCAGCCTGTACTGGAAGGAGTCCACATCGAAGGAGCGGTTATGGGAGATCACGAAGATCTGGCTGAAGCTCTCGCCAACCTCTCCAGTCGTCAGCAGGCGGACCAGCGCCTCTGTGCGCGGGCCGTCGAAGGAGCTGAGCGGCTCGTCTAGGAACAGAAACCCCGGGGTCGTACCCAGCTCCTGGGGCAGGGTCGCCAAGGCGAAGGCCAGCCGCAAAGCGAGGGAGAACTGGTCTCTGGCGCCCCCCGAGAATACACTCTTGGACACGTAGCGTCCTGCAGCGTCGTCCCACACCTGGATCTGGTAGTCCTGTCCTATGCGCGCCTCGTGGTACCTGCCGGCCGTCAGGGCTGGTAGGATCTGGCTGAGGTTCCGCTCCGTGTTGGGGAGCACCATGCGGACCATCCGCTCCATGGCCCCGTCCAGAAGCTCCGCAGCGCACCTCTTTACCTCCATGCGGCGCGCCAGTTCCGCCACCTCCCTGCGGCACTCCTCGATCCCGAGGGAGGATGGCCTGCCCACACGCTCAGCGAGCCTCCTCCGCCGCCCCTCCAGCTCCCCCATCCTGGCCACCAGGGAGTCCCGCTCCCGCCCCAGCAGCAACTCCAGATGGGTAGCTCTGCCCGCAAGCTCCTTCGCTCGTCGGAGGTCCCTCGCGGACAGCAGGGCGAGAACAACGGCCAGGGGGACGAGCATCGCAGCGTACGGGAGTCCCCCCAGATGGAGAGCCGCGCCCGAGGCCGCCATCAGCGCCCCTGCCGCCAGAGAGACGGTCCCCCGCCGTCGGGACAGGATCGCCGATCGGCGGACCCCCGTCAGATCGGCGGCTATCCGCCGCCAGGGAGTCTCGCCGCCAGCAGTAGTCCCACCGTCCCCGTCCAGCTCCGGACCGGTGTCGGCCCCCGACTCCCCTCCGGCATCGCGGCTGGGATCGGACTCGGACCTCACCTGCTCCACATGGAGATACGACCCGTCGTGCACACTCCGACCCGCCAGCACCTCCTCGACTTTGGCCCTCTCAGCCGCCACCATCGGCAGCTCGGCCTCCACCTCGGCCAGCTCCAGACGATCCCTGGCCCCGGCCAGCATCCGTTCATCCTCGGACGTCACCCTGAATCCCTCGGCCAGGTCGGTCAGACGCTCCAGGTTCAGCAGCTTGCGCAGCGAGTCCCGCCGCTGCGCCCCGGCCAGATCCTCCAGCTTGGAGAGCTTCTTCTGCTCCACGAAGCAAGAATTCAAGAGAGCCTCGCCGTCCAGGCCCCCCAGCTCCTGCACCACGCGGGCGTTTACGGCCTGCACCCCGGCCACCCGCTCCTCCGCCCCCTCGGCCCGACGTATCGCGAGGCTGGCCTGGCTCGGCCTCCTACGGCCCAGCCACCGGCGGATCTCCAGCTCCGCGTCCCCGACCTCCAGCCACAGCTCCACCAACGCCGCGTCTGCCCCGTACCGTATGACGCTCTCCAGATTGCCCCGTCCCCTCCCCTCCGCGACGAGAGGTGCACCGTACAGGGCGAAGTAGACGCTCTCGAAGAGGGTGGACTTCCCGGACTCGTTCAGCCCCTCCACCAGGACCGCGCCTCGACGCGGGAAGCCGATGTCCAGTCTACGCAGCAGCTTGAAGTTCTCGACCCTGAGTCTCTTCAGCAGTATCACCGGTAGGCCTCCAGGATTGTGTGGAGGGCCTCCTCTATGAGGTCGCGCTCCACTGGTGAAGAGGCCGCCTCCACCCGCTCCCTGGCGTATCGGATCAGCTCCTCCCGCTGAGAGAGCCGCCCGCCTCGCGCGGCACCTGGTGCGCCCACCTCCTCCAGGTAGAGCCCGGTGGTGTCCATGTCCAGTGAGAAGCAACGTGCGGCGCCGAGCTCTAATATCTCCCTCAGCTTCAGGGCGTGATAGCGACGACGCGAGATGGGCCCCTCCAGGATGAGCTGGACCATGGTCTCCTCGTCGCACAGCTCCTCCACGCGAGCCCGGAGGGCGGCACCGGGGTCCTCCCCCAGCTCCGATGTGTGGACGGTCAGTCGCCGGCGCGGCTGGCACTCCACCTCCACGTGACCGACCCGCGGCGGTCCGCCCTCTTCCACCTCGATGTGGGCGAAACCCGGCGTGGAATCCATCTCCCCGAAGGTCATCCACTCGGTGGCCCCCGGGATTACCACCACAGTGTCCCCCCAGCGGAACGTCGCAAAGCGGTGCACATGGCCCGCCAGGAGGAGATCGACTCCCTTCAGCCCCTCGACCGAGCGCCGTCGGACTATCGGCTCTGGAGCCCCGGGATAGACGTGCCCCTCGAGGCTTCCATGCATCAGGAGGATGGCCACATCCGCCTCCGGCCGCCAATGGAGACCGTCCAGCGGATCGGATCCGGCGGGAGCCAGCGGGTCGAAGGCGAGGCCTCCCAGGGCGACCCTGACACCGTCGATCTCTAGGGTTTCCACCTCTAGGCCGCCTCTGCTCGACGGGTCGCCCAGCAGAGTGAGGGCGCCGAGGGGAGCGAAGGCGCCCAGTGGGGATACCCTGTGGCGCGCGAAGCGGCCGCGATGGGTGTCGTGGTTCCCGCCTATCGCCACGCAGCGCACGCCGGCACCACGCAGTCTGGCAAGCTGGTGAGCAACCACCTGCCGCTCCAGGTTGCGGGGCTCGGCGGAGTCGAAGAGGTCGCCCAGATGAAGGAGGATGTGGGCCTCCTGCTGGATCGCGTGATCGACGGCAGAGATGAAGCCATGGCACAGCCGTTCTCGCCGCTGCTCCAGCCTCTGGGGTGGCATCCTGTCGTAGTGGCGGCCGAGATGGTTGTCGGCCGTCACCACCATCCTTATGGCGATGAGAGTCCTCCGCGGAGCTTCGATATCGGGGTCGGGGATGCGCATCCAGGACATCCCTCGTGCACGATTCTACCATCCCGCGCCACGCGTGCCACGGTTCCGCCGTCAGCGCATTCGATCATGCGAAGAGCCACCACAACCAGCTTGACTAGGACGTTGCCTTCTGGTAGTCTCGTCCCACAATCGAATAGGCAACGGCAAGGGTGCCCCGCGAGGGGCTAAGAGCGAAGTCGGTGAGAAGCCGACACTGTCCCGCAACTGTGATGCGGCCGCAGGCGCGGCCGATGAGTCAGGTCGCCTGCCCTTGCCCGCTGTTCAAGGCCTTCGAGGATGAGGACAACAGCCGTAGCTCTGAAGGGTCGGTCCCCTGTCCACACTCTCGGGCAGGGGATCTTCGTTTCTCCCGGGTGCGATAGGGACGGCGCGCTCCACGATCGGCGAGGAGGGAATGGAGATGCCAGGGGTGGTGGAACCCGACAGAATACAGTCTCGCAGCTTCGAGATCATCGCCGAGCTGCTCCGCGGCTTCAATCAGTCCGCGCCCGAGTGGCCCATCGTGCGCCGGGTTGTCCACGCCACGGGTGACCCGGCCATAGCTGGCTTGCTGCGGATCCACCCCATGGCCGTCCAGGCCGGGCTGGCCGCCCTGAGGGGCGGACGCCCCATCATCGCGGACGTCCGGATGGTGGAGGCGGGGATCGACCGCGGCCTGGCGGCGACGATGGGCTGCGAGCTGCTGTGCGCCGTGGACGAGCCGTCGGCGATGGAGACGGCCCGCAAGCTGCACGTCACCAGGAGCGCTGCCGCCCTCATCCAGCTCTCGGCCAGGATCCCCGGCGCCATCGTCGCCATCGGGAACGCGCCGACCGCCCTCTTCGCCCTCCTGGAGATGCTTGAAGCCGGATCGGGGGCACCGGCGCTGGTGGTGGGCGTCCCCGTGGGCTTTGTCGGCGCTGCGGAGGCCAAGGCGGAGCTGATGCGGTGGGGGAGGCGTGGTCCGCCCTACATCTGTGTGGAGGGCTCCAGGGGCGGAAGCTCCATCGCGGCGGCCGTGGTCAACGCTCTGCTCCACATGGCCTGCGACGGAGTCCGTACGAGACTTAAAGAAGGGGGTGAGTGACGGTGAGACACGCGATAGGACGGATTGGTCTACTCAGGAGAGCGATGCCGACAGCAATCGCCATCCTCCTGCTGACCGCCCAGCAGGCCGGGGCCAGCCCCCAGCAGATGCACATCATGGAAGGCTTCCTCCCGTGGCAGTGGTGCATCCTCTGGTTCGGGGTAGCGGTCCCCTTCTGGATCCACGGCTTTCGTCGTATGCGACGGGTGGTATCGGATAACCCAGAGACGAGGCTCCTGTTGGCGGTTGCCGCGGCCTTCACCTTCGTCTTGAGCGCCCTAAAGATGCCCAGTGTGACGGGCTCCTGCAGCCATCCCACCGGCACGGGACTGGGAGCGATCCTCTTCGGCCCCACGATCATGAGCCTTCTCGGCGGGATAGTCCTGCTCTTCCAGGCCCTGCTTCTGGCCCATGGTGGACTGACGACCCTGGGCGCCAACACGGTCAGCATGGGAATCGTGGGCCCGTTGGTGGGCTGGGCAGTGTGGGTGGCGCTGCGCGACCGCGTGTCTCCCCGGGTGTCCGTCTTCCTGGCGGCGGCCCTGGCCGACCTGATGACCTACGTGACCACGTCGATCCAGCTCGCACTCGCCTATCCGGACCCCGCCACGGGGATCGCCGGCTCCTTCCTCAAGTTCGCCGCCATCTTCGCGGTCACCCAGGTGCCCCTGGCCATCAGCGAGGGGATCCTCACGGTGCTCATCTTCGCCGCTCTTCGCTCCACCGCCCAGTCGGAGCTGAAAACCCTCAAGGTGATTGGAGGCTGAGATGTCCACGAAATCCCGTAGGAGCTCGAGCAGGATGTTCACCGCTCTGGCGATAGCGGCGGTGGTGCTCCTGGCGGCGTTCCCGCTGGCCCTGAACCCGACGGCGGAGTTCGCGGGAACCGACGACGCCGCCAGCAAGGTGATCAGCGAGATGAATGGGGATGCCGAGCCCTGGTTCCACCCCGTGTGGGCTCCACCCAGCGGCGAGATCGAGAGCATGCTCTTCGCCCTGCAGGCCGCCGCAGGCGCGGGCATGATCGGCTACTACTTCGGGCTCAAGCGTGGCCAGCACTACCAGCCGGGCCGAGGGCAGCACTCGCTGGGGCAGTCGATGGTAGAGGATCGCGGCACTGCTGGCCTCATCCCCCGCGAAAGGAGCTAACCCGGCGGTGCTGGCCATCGACCGCCATGCCTACAGCAACCGATGGAGCCGCGTGGACCCTGCCCAGAAGGGAGTCCTTGCCCTTGTCGTGCTGCTCCTCTCCCTCTTGGCAGACCGTCCCGCGGTCGGCTTGCTAGCGTGCCTGTGGATGTGGGGAGCTGCGGTCCTCGGCGCCGGTCTGCCCGCCGGTGTCTTCGGATGGGCCCTTGCGGGACAGGCCGCCTTCCTGGTCCCTGGCGCTCTCGGTGTGGCGGTGAGCGTTGGCCCCGCCATCCAGCCGGCGGCCGGACACGGGATCCAACTGGGGCCGCTCTCGGCAAGCACCGGCCCCGAGGCGTTGGACCTTGCCCTCCGTCTGTCCACGCGGGCCCTAGGGGCCGTCGCCGCGCTCGATCTGCTGGCACTCACCACGCCGCTGGTGGACGTTGTGCAGCTGCTGCGCCGCGTGGGAACCCCGCCCCTCTTGGTGGACATCGTGGCCCTCGCCTACCGCTTCATCTTCATACTGCTTGAGAGCCTGCAAAGGATGCACAATGCCCAGGAGAGCCGCCTCGGCTACGCCGGCTTCCGCAGCACCATGGCGAGTCTAGGGCTTCTCGCCAGCCGTCTCTTTGTGGAGGCGTACCAGCGGACGAGACGGGTGGAGGTGGCCATGGAGAGTCGCTGCCTCTCCGATGACATGCGGACGCTCCCGTCGACCTATGACACGGCGCCAGGCCTCTGGCTGCTGGGTTTGGCCGTCGCCGCCACCCTGCTTGGGGGATGGGTTCTGACATGAGCACCATCCTGCGACTGGAAGGCATCCACTACCGATACCCGGGGAGCCCGGGGCCTGCCCTGCGAGGGGTCGATCTAGCAATTGAGACGGGCCTGAAGGTCGCCATCGTGGGGCGCAACGGCTCTGGGAAGTCCACCCTGTTTCTCCACTGCAACGGCATCCTTCGGCCCGACAGGGGTCGTGTCCTGCTGGACGGCAGCCCGGTGGGGTACGACCGCCTCTCGCTAACGGAGCTTCGCCGCAGCGTGGGGATCGTGTTCCAGAACCCCGACGACCAGCTCTTCAGCGCCAGCGTCGCCCAGGACATCGCCTTCGGTCCCCTCAACCTCGGCCTGTCCGAGCAGGTGGCTCGCCGCAGGGTACAGTCGGCCGCTGAGGACTGCGGGATCGCCGATCTGCTGGATCGGCCAACCCACTCCCTCAGCGGCGGTGAGAAGGCCCGGGTCGCCCTGGCCGGTGTGCTGGCAATGGAACCTCGCGTCCTGCTGGTGGACGAGGTTACCGGGAGTCTAGACCCGTGGATGCGGCGTCAGATGCTCACCATCCTTGGGCGGCTCGCCACTTCTGGCAAGGCCGTGGTGATGGCCACCCATGACATGGCCATCGCCCGACGATGGGCAGACCTGCTGGTGGTGATGGACGGGGGCCGGATAGTCGCCTCCGGCGCCCCGGAGTCGATCTTCGGGGACGCGGCGCTGGCCAGCACCATCCTGCCACCCGATCCTTGGTGACGATATCCGCGCGCTTCAGGCCTGGTGGGCGCTCCATCCGGCAGATCGATGGCAGTTCTCGAGGGAGTCAGAGGAGACAGCGGACCCATTCCGGCTGGGTTTGGGGTGCCCCCAAGCCTCAACCCCATCGCTTCAGAGAGTCCTATAGATCTGGCAGATGGACCGGCAAGACGACGAACGAGGTGAGGAGAGCTTCCATATGGTGCACACGGTGGGGATCGTACTGCTGGGGCACGGCAGCAGGGGCGACAGCGCCAACGACGGAATGATGGAGGTGGCCCGCTCCCTTCGAGAGCGGCCAGGGTATCCCATCGTGGAAGTGGGGTTCATGCAGCGCAACTTCCCCACCATCGAGGAAGCCGCTGAGGCCTGCGTGGCGCGCGGCGCCGACACCATCTTTCTCATACCGTACTTCCTACACTTCGGTCTTCACATGCAGAAGGACCTGCCGCAGACGGTCAAGCTCCTCAGGGAGCTTCACCCAGGGGTTCGCTTCACCCTCGGGAAGCCTTTCGCCCACCACCCCGCACTTCTCGACATCGTTCTGGACCGAATAGAGGAGTGCAGGGAGGCCGGGTGCGACCTGGAGGTGGCGGGCGATGGAGACGAAGAGGAGCCGCACCCACGGCTCAACCGGCGGCTTCGCACGGGGTTCACCACGGGAGCTTGCGCTGCCGCCGCTGCCAAGGCCGCTGCCCAGGTTCTCCTATCGCAGCGGAGGGTGATCGAGACGGAAATAACCCTTCCCGACGGGCAGAGGGTGACCTTCCCAGTGGGAAGGTGCGAGATCGGACCCCATGAGGCCCGGTGCTCTGTGACCAAGCGAGCGGGCGACGACCCGGACGTGACCGACGGCGCGGAGATCTGCGTGTCGGTGGGATGGCACGGGGACCACGGCATAGCCATCGAGGGAGGAAAGGGAGTCGGAGTGGTCACGAAACCCGGGCTGGAGGTCCCCGTGGGGGAGGCCGCCATCAACCCGGTGCCCCGCAGGATGATCGCGGAGGCGGTCTCGGAGGCCCTAGGGGACCATCTTCAGCTGAGAGGAGTGCGGGTGGTCGTATCGGTGCCCGCCGGGGAAGCCCTAGCCAGGCGGACCCTGAACGCCCGGCTAGGCATCGTGGGCGGCATCTCCATCCTGGGCACCACCGGCGTGGAGATCCCCTACTCCGCGGCGGCCTTTACCGCCAGTATCAGCCAGGCCATGAAGGTGGCCAGGGCCACCGGCTGCTCCCACATCGTTCTAACCACGGGCCGGCGCTCGGAGCGCTTCGCCCAGGGGTTAATCGACCTCCCCGAGGAAGCCTTCATCCAGGCCGGTGACCACATCGACTTCGCCCTGGAGGAGTGCGTGCGGATCGGGTTCCCGAGGGTGACCCTCTGTCTTCTGGTGGGCAAGCTCTCCAAGATCGCCGCGGGCCATCTCCAGACCCACGCGGGGACCTCCACCGTGGATGCTGCCTTTCTCGCGTCGGAGGCCGAGGCCGAGGGAGCCGACCCCACCACAGTGGAAGAGATCCGCGCCAGCAACAGCTCCCGCCATTTCGCCGAGATCCTGCTCAGGAACGGACCGACATCGGTTTTCGACCGCCTCTGCCGCAGGGGAGCCGAGAACTGCCGCACCCACACGGGCGGGAGGCTGGCAGTGGAATGCATCCTGACCGACTTCGACGGGAAGGTGCTCGGGAGGAGTGGAGTTGTGGGATAGGGTGTACGTGGTCGGGATCGGGGCGGACGGAGTCTCGGGGCTGACGCCTCGGGCGGCGGAGATCCTCAAGAGCGCCGATCTGCTGGTGGGTACCGAACGGCTACACGATGCCACGCGGGACATCTCGGCCGAGAGGCTCATCGAGAATCCAGGCAAAGCTTCGATCCTGGATGCGATCGACGAGTCGGTGGGACGCCGCCGGGTCGTCGTTCTTGCCAGCGGTGATCCGGGCTTCTTCGGTGTCGCCCGGGTGCTGGTGAGGCGGCTCGGGAAGGACCGGGTGGAGGTGGTGCCCCACGTCAGCTCCGTGCAGCTGGCCTTCGCCCGGATCAAGGAGAGCTGGGAGGACGTCACCTTCCTCAGCGTGCACGGCAGAACCCTCGAGGGGCTATCCGCCGCCGTGAGCAGAAGCCATAAGGTGGCCATACTCACCGACGAGAGCAACAGCCCGGCGGCGGTCGCCCGGACCTTGCTGGCCGATGGTGTGGATGGGTTCCGGGCCTTCCTGTGCGAGGATCTGGGCGGGCCGCAGGAGAGGGTGAGAGAGGCCGATCTGGCGACCATTGCCGACATGGAGAGCCACCCCTTGAGCCTCCTGATCCTGTTAAGGCGTTCAGGTGAGGGGTCTTCAGTCAGCCCTGATGGTATGGTCGCCGCCCCCGACTGGGGCAGCGGCGATCGTGGGGCTACAGACCCCGCCCTTGGGGATGCGTGGAGTCTCGGCATACTCGATGACGAGCTCCAGCAGCGGAAACCGAGGGATGGTCTGATCACCAAGCAGGAGGTCCGGGTGATCTCCCTGGCGAAGCTGGGGCTGCACGAGACCAGCACGGTGTGGGATGTGGGCGCTGGGTCTGGGGCGGTAGCCATAGAGGCCGCCATGCTGGCCAGGAGAGGGCACGTCCACGCGGTGGAGCGGGACGCCGCCAGCGTGGAGCTGATCCGGAGAAACGTTGCCAGATTCGGGATAGCCAACCTCTCCATCGTTCACGGCGTGGCGCCTGAGGCCCTGGAGCAGCTCCCTCGGCCCGACGCGGTCTTCGTTGGTGGGAGCGGCGGGCGGCTGGCTGAGATCCTGAGGACCATCGCCGGAAGGCTCTCGGCTGGAGGAAGGATCGTGGTGAACGCGGGCACCCTTGAGACGGCCGCGGAAGCGGTGTCCGCGCTTCGCAAGCTGGACTTCTCCACGGAGGCCACCCTGGTGCAGGTCTCTCGAGGGCAGGAGCTGAAGGGACACCTCCACTTCCGAGCCCTCAACCCGGTCTTCGTGGTAGCGGGGCTGCGAGCAGACGGGCTACGGGGATGACCGCCCAGGAGACCAGAGGGCCGGTCGCGGGCGGACAACGGCAGAGCGCGAGGAGGAAGGGATTGGGCAACGATCGGGGGGAAAGGACGACTGGAACCATGTACGGTGTGGGGATGGGGCCGGGCGACCCGGAGCTGGTCACCCTGAAAGCGCGCCGCGTACTGGAGGAGGCCGCGCTGATCTGTGTACCCAAAGGCCGTGAGGACGGCGAGAGCTACGTCCTGGGTTTGCTCTCCCGCCTCATCGATCTGCGAGGTCGACGGGTGGAGGAGATGGTCTTCCCGATGACCAAGGACCGCGCGGTACTGGCGCGCCACTGGGATGCGGCCGTGGAGAGATTGCTGGCCCCCTTGAGGGATGGTCAGGACGTCGCCTTCGCTACTGAAGGCGACCCCTACATCTACAGCACCTTCATGCACCTCCACAGTCTGTTCAGAACAAGACATCCGGAGGTGCACGTGGAGGTGGTCCCCGGCGTGTCGTCCATCAACGCCTCTGCAGCGGCCGCGGGGCTTCCCCTTGTGGACGGCTCGGAGCGCCTGGCAGTCCTGCCGGCCGTTTATGAGGGGGAGGATCTCTCCGAGGTCCTAGAAAGGTTCGACACGGTGGTGCTGATGAAGGTCAATCGAGTCCTGGACACAGTACTGGGGCAGCTGGAGGCAGCGGGGCTGGTGGATGGGGCGGTCTACGTCAGCCGGTGCGGGACACCCAGGCAGGAGATCATCCGCAACGTCCGATCCCTCCGAGGGAGGGAGCTGGACTACCTCTCTCTCCTCATAGTGAAGAGGGGTAGGGGTAGGAGGGGAGGCGGTGAGTAGCCAGGTATCCGTCTACTTCATCGGAGCCGGGCCTGGGGCCCTGGACCTGCTCACGGTGCGCGCGTGGAAGATCATCCAGGAGGCCGACCTGATTCTCTGCGCCGATTCCTTGGTCAATCCCAGGATAGCGGAGCTCGCCAAACCTGGGGCCCAGATGCTTGGGAGCGCGAGGATGGCCCTGGAGGAGGTGACGGAGCTGATGGTGAAGACCGCGAGAGAGGGGCGCCTGGTCGCCAGGGTGCACAGCGGAGACCCCAGCATATACGGGGCGATCGGCGAGCAGATGCACGCTCTGGCGGAGGCCGGCATCGGCTTCGCCGTGGTCCCTGGAGTCAGCTCCCTCTTTGGGGCCGCTGCGGCTCTGGGAGTCGAGCTGACCATCCCCCAGGTGAGCCAGACGGTGATAGTCACCCGGGCGGAGGGTCGAACCGGCGTGCCAGAGAGGGAGAGGCTTCGCGACCTGGCCCGCCACCAATCCACCATGGCGGTGTTCCTGAGCGTGGGTATGGTTGAGAAGGTGGTGGGCGAGCTAACGGAGGGGGGATACCCCTGGGACACACCGGCCGCGGTCGTGTACCGCGCCACATGGCCCGAACAGCTAGTCATGCGAGGAACCATCTCCGAGATCGCGAGCGCGGTGCGCGCGGCGGGCATTAGCAGACAGGCTCTAATCCTGGTAGGCGAGGCCCTCCGGCCTCAAGAGTTGGGCCATGGATCCCCCCGCTCGCGGCTCTACTCGCCCGATTTCCGCCACAGCTACCGCGGGGGCGCCGATGAGAAGGCGTGACAGGACAGCCCTGCTGGCGGTGAGCCGGCCGGGGTGCGACCTGGCCATCAAGCTGGGAGGCCGGATCCCCGAGGCCGATCTCTTTTTGCCGGAAGGGCCGATCCGGGGCGAACATCGGGCCCCCCGATACGAAGTGCTGAAGGGCGATCCCAGGGTGCACCTGTGGGAGGGCCGAGCGCGCGATGTGGCGGAGCGGCTGTTCGCTGGGTACAGACGCATGGTCATCTTCGGCTCGGTGGGGATGGCGGTCCGACTGCTGGCACCCCTCGTGAAGGACAAGCGGGCCGATCCGGCGGTGGTCGTGGTCGACGACGGGGCCCGATACGCCGTGAGCCTGCTGTCGGGGCACCTGGGGGGCGCAAACCGGCTAGCCGTCTCGGTGGCGGAGGCGCTGGGGGCCCATCCGGTCGTGACCACAGCATCCGACATCCTGGGGCTCCCAGCAACGGATATCCTCGGCCGCGATCTGGGGTGGACGCTGGAGAATGGCGGCGACCCGGCTAGGGTCAGCGCGTCCATGGTGAACGGCGAGGTCGTGGGCCTGCTCCAGGAGGCCGGGGAACCTGGTTGGTGGCCAAAGGAGATGCCCTGGCCCCCCAACCTGCTCCGAGTGGACACCATCGATGACCTCGTGACATCGGGCTGCCGGGCGGCCATCATCATCACCGACAGGCTCCTGCCCGAGCAGCAGCTCCTGCCGCCTCACGTGGTCGTCCGACCCCGTAGTCTGGTGGTGGGCATCGGCTGCAACCGAGGCACCGGCCCCGGGGAGATCGAGGGGGCGATGCTAGCGGTCCTCGCGGAGCACCGCCTTTCGCCGGCGAGCGTGGCGGCCATAGCCACCGTGGAGCTGAAGAGGAGCGAGCGGGGTCTGGCAGAGCTGGCCGAGGCCATGGGAGTCGAGATCCTATTCTTCCCGGCGAAGCGGCTGGACGCCGTCCCCCGGCTGCCCAGCCCATCCCCCACCGTCGCCCGGTGGGTGGGAAGCAGGGGCGTGTGCGAGCCGGCGGCGCTCCTGGCATCCGGCGCCACGTCGCTGCTGGTCGAGAAGCAGAGGATAGGAAACGTCACCGTCGCCGTCGCCCGACGGGTTTTCGACGAAAGGGGGGATCGCTAGATGGCGCGTAGTGGAGGCAAGCTGTACGTGGTCGGCCTCGGCCCCGGGTCGACGGAGCTGCTCACGCCGCAAGCGAGGGCCGTCCTGGCCGAGAGCCAGGTTGTGGTGGGGTATCGCACCTACCTGGGGATGATCCGCCCACTGCTGGCTGGAAAGGAGGTGATGGAGAGCGGAATGATGCACGAAGTCGCAAGGGCCGCGGCCGCCTTGGATCGGGCGGTGGCCGGCGAGACGGTGGCGTTGGTCTCGGGGGGTGATCCCGGGGTGTACGGCATGGCTGGGCTCGTCCACGAGATGCTGATGGCGAGGGGCTGGCGGCGGGAGGAGATCGGCGTCGAGGTGGTGCCGGGGATCGCGGCCCTGAACGCGGCTGCAGCCCTGCTTGGCGCGCCCCTGATGCACGATTTCGCCGCCATCAGCCTGAGCGACCTGCTCACCCCGTGGGAGACCATCGCCCAACGGATCGACCTGGCGGCCCAGGCGGACCTGGTGATCGCGCTGTACAACCCGAGGAGCCGGCGCCGGTTCGAGCCCCTGGCCGAGGCCCGGCGGATACTGTTGAGGCACCGCTCGGAGGAGACGCCGGTGGGGGTGGTGCAGGCCGCCTACCGAGAGGGACAGCGGGTGGTAGTCACGGACCTCAATGGCCTGCTGGAGCAGGAGATCGACATGCAGACCATCGTGCTGGTAGGCAGCTCTCGGACGCTAGTGTACGGCGGGTCCATGGTCACCCCACGGGGATACGGCGAGAAGTACCAGCTGGGGGCAGAGCCGCAGGAGCATGGCGAGGGCCCGGTCTAGCGGCGGGGATGCAGCGAGCAGCCGGCGCACCCCTCGCAGCCGCCGGAGGGCAGGTCCTCCCAGCAGCGGGGGCAGCGCCCTACCATGGGGTCGGTGACCACGTATCCGCACCGCGGGCATCTACGGATGGCGCACCCGACCACCATGGCCTCGCGCGATATCTCGATATCTCGATCCGTTTCCATTCCAGCCACAGCTCTCACATCAGATCAGTATCTGCGAGATCAGGCCGCCCAGCCCGAAGGCCACCACCAGGCATCCCACCCAGACAACCACCGCTTCCTTCCAACCCCTCTCCTTGAACAGCATCATCACCGAGGCAATGCACGGGACGAAGAGGGTCACGGTCACCAGCGCCACCAGGGTCTGCATGGAAGTAAGGTCCATGCTCAGCAGTCCTGCCGCACCGTAGTCCCTCCTCACGAATCCCATGACGAAGGCCGTGGCGGCCTCCTTGGGGAGCTGCAGCCATCCGACGGTCAGGGGGGCCAGGAGCGTCTGGATGCCCTCCAGCCATCCGCTGATCTGCAGCACGCTGAGGAGAACGGAGCCCACAGCGAAGAGAGGCCCGGCATCGGAGAGGAACATCTGCACCTTGCTGATGGTCTTCCGGACCACGTTGCCCACCCTCGGGATCCGCAGGGGAGGAAGGTCGATCAGCAGGCCGGTGGACTTCCCTGGCAGGATCTGGTTCAGCAGGGTACCGACCACGACGAGGATGGTCACGATGATGGCCGCGTAGGCCGCGGCGAAGCCCGGCCCCAGGGAGGCCAGCATGGCCGTGATGACGGCGAGCTGAGCGGAGCAGGGGATGGTCAGCCCCAGCAGGGCCACGGCGATCCGCCGCTCCCTCTGGGATCCCAGGATACGGGTGGTCATGGTGGCCATGGTGACGCACCCCAACCCCAGGATCATGGGTACGATGGCCCGACCGTTCAGCCCCAGCCCCGTGAGAGCCCTGTCCACCAAGGTGGCCAGTCTTGGCAGGTAGCCCGAGTCCTCCATCACCGCGAGGGCCAGGTAGAAGCCGATGACCAGCGGGAGCAGCAAGCCGAAGAGATAGGTTATGGTCATGGTCAGGAGGCCGAACTCACCCACGAGCACCGTGGCCAACGGGGTGCTGGGATCGATGATCTGCTCAATCAGTCCCTTGATGAAGGGTTCGTACACCCCCTTCATGAAGGACTTTTCGGTGAAGCCCACCACCTGCTGGGCAACCAGGAAGCCGATGAGGTAGTAGAGAGCTACGAGCACCCCTGCCAGGATGGGGATGCCCGTGATGGGTTGAACCATCCATCGCCCGAGCCTCTCCGCGAGACCGCCTCCATCGCGGGTGTCCACGACGACCCTGGCGATCAGGTCGTTCACCCGCTGCCTTCGATGGATGTAGAGCTCCTCACGCGCCCCCATGGGCGCAACCCCGGCCCTCGCAGCCACCTCCGCGTCGCCTTCCGCGGCCAGCAGCAGCTCTGGCGAAGGGCGAGAGGCGCCGTACCACTCCTTCAGCTTCGCCATGATGGTTGGATCGACCCTTCCGGGCCTCGCATGGGGGATGGCGGCCTTGAGCTCCGCCATGCCTCTACCTAGCACGGCCGCGGTCGGCACGACTGGGACCCCCAGTGACTCCTCCAGCAGGCGGACGTCGATCTTTAGCCCCTGTGCCTCGGCCTCGTCCATCATGTTGAGGGCGACCACCATGGGCAGGCCCATGTCGATCAGCTGCTGCGTGAGGAACAGGTCCCGCTCCAGGTGTACGGCGTCGACGATGTTGACCACCAGGTCGGCCTGCAGGATGATGTCGCGGGCGACGCGCTCCTCGTCGTTGAAGGAGGCCACACCGTAGATGCCGGGGGTGTCGACGACCAGGTCGTCCCCCCAGCGGCCTTGGGCCACGTCGACGGTGGTGCCCGGGAAGTTGGAGACGTCCACGTAGATGCCGGTGAGGGCGTTGAAGAACACCGACTTCCCGGTATTGGGGTTGCCGACCAGGACGATGCGTTTGGCGGCGGGGTGCACGCCCTGCCCGGCCGCCCCATGGTGGTGCTTATGCCCGAAGGCTACGGCGCCGTGGCCGTGGTGGCCGTGCATCAGATGGCCTCGACGCGGATGGATCGGGCGATGTTTCGGCCGATGGCGATCTCCTGGCGGCCGCGGCGCAGGACTATGGGTCCGGCTGGGAGCTTTTCCGCGCAGCGGACATCGGCGCCCTCTCCGATGCCGAAGCGGATGGCCTGGAAACGCACCTGCGGATCGTCGATGTGGAGGATGCGAACGCGGTCGCCGCGTCGAACCATGTCCAGGGTCATCGTCGTCCCTCCTCTGGGAGGATCCCTGCGGGGTCCGTCCACCGTCAGTCTACTGCAACTGCGAACCATTTGCAACTCACTCCCGATATGAAGGCGCGCCCGCCGGGCGCGGCGGTCAGGGGCGACCCGCCCGCTCGCCCCCCCGGCTCGCCGCCTCGCGGCACGACCGGCAGAGCCCGACGAACTCGATCTGACCCCTCTCTATCAGGAACCCATGGGGCCCCGCTGCCATGGCCTTCATCTGCTCCACCGCCGAGCCGGAGACCTCGATCACCCCGCCACACACACGGCACAGCAGGTGGCAGTGCTCCTGCGGGCTCCTGGACTCGTAATGATGGTGCTCGTCCCACAGATGGAGCTCATCGACCAGGTTGAGGCTCTTGAGCAGCCCGAGCGTCCGGTAGACGGTGGAGAGGCTCACCCTCTCCCCCCTCTCCCTGGCCCTTCGATGGATCTCCTCCGCGTCCAGGTGCTCCCCGGACTGCTGGATGATCTCCAGCAGGGCCGCCCGCTGCGGCGTCATCCTCCGTCCCGTGGTGCTGATGGCCTGCCGCGCGCTACTGCTCAGCTGCTCTATCGAACCCGTTGCCATGCGACCCCCTCTATTGCTATCGGTTCGCAATCGCAATTGTACCGCAATGCACATGGCTGTCAATCCCCATGTCTCCGGCACCCCACCCGGGGCGCCGCCCCTCCAGCATCCCTTCTGTCTTCCACCTATCCCCACCCCACCAAGGCGCACCCGCGGCAGCCGACTTGCAGTATGCCCCCTCCACGCCATCAGAGAGGGGGTGCTGGTATGGGGCTCCTTTCCAGGACAGTGCGGCTGGTCCGACCGGCAGTCTCCGCCGGGCTGCTGGGGATCCTGCTCTGCGCCGCATCCGCCTTCGCATTTCCGCCCAGCGCCCGTGCGATCCTGATCGCCAACCCGCACGAGGACCGAGAGCTGCGAGGCAGCCTCTCGCGACTCGTCTCCAGCCAGGACGGGCTCTTTGGGATCGCGGTGGTGAACCTGATGGACGGCCGGACCGTCTCCATATCGGCGGACACACCCTTCCCCACCGCCAGCATGTACAAGCTGCTGGTCATGTACAGGGTCTTCCAGCTCATCGAGAGGGGAGACCTCTCTCTCGACAACCACGTGGAGGTGACCGCCTCCGATCTCGCACAGGAGGAGCCCGATGGGGGTCTCGCCAGGGGCGAGACCCCCACCATCAGGGACGCCCTCGAGGCCATGATCGCCATCAGCAGCAACGCCGCGGCCTCCGTCCTCACCCGCCAGGTGGGTGGAATGGCACAGGTGGAATCCGCCGCCACCGAGATCGGCATGGTGGACACCTTCCAGCGCGATGGGGAGCTGTGGAGTACCCCCTCGGACCTGGCCCACTTCTTCGTGCTGCTGGCAAACCGCGGGCTGGTCAGCCCCGACGCGAGCCTCCAGATGATCGGCATTCTGCTCCAGCAGACCATCAACGATCGCCTCCCCGCCCTACTTCCGCCCGAGGCCGCCGTCGCCCACAAGACAGGGGAGATCGAAGATGTGTGGAACGACGGCGGGATCGTCTACGGTTCGGGGGGCAGCTACGTCATCGTGGTGATGAGCCGGGGAGGCACACCGGTGGACGAGATCGAGGTGGAGGCGCGGATATCCGCGATCGTCTACGCTCGATATGGGCAGTGAAGACCGCCGAGGTTGCCAAACGGCGCGGGCGTTGTCACAATGTCACCCCGGGGAGGATCCCCACCTATGACGATACGACAAATCCCGGACTATCTAAAGAGGGAGAGCGGGGTGCTGCTGCACCCCACATCCCTGCCGGGCCCCCACGGCATCGGCGACCTGGGCGCCGAGGCCCGCAGGTTCGTCGATTCCCTGCAGGCCGCCCGTCAGGGGCTGTGGCAGGTGCTGCCAACCGGCCCCACGGGCCACGGCAACTCCCCCTACGCGTCCCCCTCTTCCACAGCAGGAAACCCCCTGCTCATATCCCTGGAGACGTTGATGAAGGAGGGGCTCCTCTCCGGGCACGATATCCAGCATGCGCCGGCCCTCCCGGCCGAGAGGGTGGCCTACGACGCCGTCATAGCCCTCAAGATGCCGCTCCTCCGCCGTGCCTGGAGGGCCTTCGAGTCTGGGGCAACGGCCCACCAGCGGGCAGAGCTGGAGAGCTTCTGCGGGGAAAACAAGGGCTGGCTCGATGACTACGCCCTCTTCGCGGCCCTCAAGGATGCTCACGGCGGCGCCCCGTGGCAGCAGTGGGAGCCCGACATCGCGGCCCGCCGACCGAGGGCGCTCCAGCAGTGGCGACTCCAGCTGGATGACGATGTCCGCTTCCACCGGTTCGTCCAGTTCGAGTTCTTCCGCCAGTGGGCGGTGCTGAAGAGATACGCCAACGAGCGCGGGGTCCGTATCATCGGCGACATCCCAATCTTCGTCGCCCTGGACAGCGCCGACGTCTGGTCGAGGCCGGAACTTTTCCATCTGGACGACCGAGGCAACCCCACGGTGGTAAGCGGGGTTCCGCCCGACTACTTCTCCAAGACCGGACAAAGGTGGGGCAACCCCCTGTACCGATGGGACGTCCTGGCACAGGAAGGGTACGGCTGGTGGATCCAGCGCTTCCGCGTGGCCCTGTCCCAGGTGGATCTGGTGAGGATAGACCACTTCAGGGGGTTCCAGGCGTACTGGGAGGTGCCGGCAAGGCAGAAGACAGCGGAGCACGGCCGCTGGGTGGCAGGGCCAGGAGAGTCTTTCTTCCGAGCGCTGGAGGCCGTCCTCGGCCCACTACCTGTGATCGCGGAGGATCTGGGGGTGATCACTCCCGAGGTGGAGGCCCTGAGAGAGAGCCTTGGGTACCCCGGGATGAAGGTGCTGCAGTTCGCCTTCGGGAGCGACGCTCGCAACCCCCATCTGCCGCACAACTTCACACACAACTGCGTGGTCTACACCGGCACCCACGACAACGACACCACTGTGGGATGGTTCGCCTCGCGGTCACAGAAGGAGAGGGCGGCCGTGCTCCGCTATCTGGGCAGGCCGCCGGGGGAGATCCACTGGGAGATGGTCAGGCTGGCTTTCAGCTCGGTGGCCACCATCGCTATAGCTCCCCTGCAGGATCTGCTGGGGCTGGGCACCGAGGCGAGGATGAACCTGCCGGGCAAGGCGGAGGGCAACTGGGAGTGGCGCTTCACGCCGGACCGGCTCGGAACCCACCTGGCCGAGCGGCTGCGGGAGCTGGCGGAGACGTACGGCCGCGCCTAACCCCAGGCGCCACCCCCACCGCCATCTATTTCTTGTAGTAGTCGGCGTTCTTCTGGATGAAGCTTCGCCACTTCTCCGGCACTTCGGCATCGGAGGTGATGGCGTTCACCGGGCAGACCGACTCGCAGGCCCCGCAATCGATGCACTCATCGGGGTTGATGTAGAGCTGCTCCGCCGCCTCGAAACCTTCCTCCTCCTTGGTCGGGTGAATGCAGTCCACCGGACACACCTCGACACAAGAGGTGTCCTTCACTCCTATGCAGGGCTCGTTGATCACGTACGTCACGGCTTCCTCCTTAACACACTCTACCACCGTTCCGCGCCGGAGCGGCCGCAGGTCCCGGGTGCCGGCCGGTTCCACCCTCAATGTACAACCACCGTCGCCCCTAATGCAACACCCCTATTGCAGCCGCTCCGCCACCGAGATCAGCTGGCTCGCCGCGTGGGAAACCTGTCTACTCCCATCGGCCGACTGTCGGCTCACCTGCTCGATCTGACGGATGGTGCTCACCACCTGCTCGCTGGCGCTCCTCTGCTGCTGGGTCGCCGCCAGCATCTCCTTCGCCGCCTCCGCCACCTCCTGGACGATCTCCACGATCTGCGCGATAGCGTCGCCCGCACCCCTGCCGAGGCTCGCCCCCACCTCCACATCGGCCTCGCTCTTCTCCGCCGCGAGGACGCTGGCATTGGCGGCTCGCTGGATCTCCATGACGGCCGATCTGACCTGATGGGCAGCGCTCTTCGCCTCCGTGGCCAGCTCCTTCACCTGGCTGGCCACCACGCTGAAACGGCGTCCGTACTCCCCTGCTGCCGCGCTCTCGATGGCAGCGTTCAGCGCCAGGAGGTGGGTCCTGTCGGCGATCTCCGAGATCACCTCTATTATTTCCCCGATCGCCTGGGTCTTCTGGCCGAGGGTCAGGTTCTTCTCCGCCACGCTTCTCACCTCGGCCCTTATCCTGTCCAGCCCCGCGATGGTCTCCTCCACCGCCTGGTGGCCGCTCTCCGCCGCCTCCAGCGCACTGGAAACCTGCTGCGACACCTCGGCGCTGTTGGCAGCGATCTGGGCGGCCGCTCGACTCAGCTCCTCCATGGCGGCCACGATCTCTCCCATGGCGGCAGCCTGCTCCGCGGCCCCGCTGGCCTGCTCGTCCGAGGTCGTTGCCAGCTCCTTGGCCATCGCCTGGATCTCGGCGGCGACCCCCCTGCTGACCTGTGTCCGTCCTTCCATCTCCCTCCTGATGGCGTCCAGCTCGTTGGCTCGCCGCTCGATCTCGGCCTTGGCCTGCTCCAGCTCCCTCGCGTGCCGCTCGGCGTCCCTGGCCCTGGCCTCCAGCTGAGCCAGGGTGGAACCCAGCTGGGATGAGTAGTGGCAGCCAAGCCTGGCCATGGCCAGGAAGACCCCGGCACCCACCATACCGAACACCAGCCTGGACTCGCCCAGATCCAGCAGCACCACCCCCAGGCCTATCTGGTGGAGCACCATGTCCACGAGGAGCATTCCGATCGCCACCGCCACCGCGGCGATGGCGTACCCCCGTCTGAGCAGCAAAGCGCCCAGGGTGACAGGCACCACCTGGGCGACAGCCACGGCCATCGGTCCGCCAAGGGCCACGCCCACCCCCGCAATCACCACCATGATCCCCCAAACCAACGTATGGGCCGCCTGCTGGACGCGGCCCCTCCGGCCCAGAACCGTCGCGGCGAGGGAGACGGCCAGCACCAACGCCAGGGCAAGGATCCCGACCGCCTCCGCCGGACGCGGCCGGACGAACCAAAGCGCGGCGACGAGCAAAGCGATAATACCAACGATGACGCTGATGGTCTGGGCAGCGGCGACCACCAGCGCGGCCCGTATCTCGTTCTCGCTGTCAGCACCGGAAGGGTGCTCCACCAGGTTCACACACATCTAGCGCTCCTTTCGCCCGGAACACGGGCAGGGGGGATCGCGAAGCGGAAGCCACTCTGGGCAGTGCGAAGTATCCTCTACCACGAGGCAATGATAGCACGATCCGGCTTTGCGGCAAGGGTGGCAAGCGCATATAATCCCCTGGGTTTCGCCACGCGATCCATCCGGCAGATCAAGGGCGGTCCGCGTGGGGATCCAGACGGAGCGAGGTGCCCCGGTGGCTGCCGCCTCCGAGGGGCACGACGCTTTCGTACCCGAGGGCCGGATGGAGAGGGGCACATGCCTGCATCTATAGTAATCGACATCGATCCAGTGGTCTTTAGCGGCGGGCCCATCACCGTCTACTGGTATGGGGTTACCCTGTCGCTGGCCCTGCTGGTGGGACTGGCCATGGCCATGAGGGAGGCATCCTTTCGAGGCATCGAGAAGGAAGAGGTGCTCCTCGTGGCGATGTGGGTGGTCCCGGCAGGGCTGATGGGCGCCCGTCTCCTCCACGTCGTGGAGGGGTGGCGATACTACGCCAACTACCCGCTGCAGATCCCGGCGGTGCAGGAGGGTGGCCTGTCGATGTACGGCGCCTTGGCGGGTGGGCTCGCGGGTGGACTGGCAGCAGCCCGGCGGGGCAAGATCCCCTTCCTGCCGCTGCTGGACGCGGCCGCCCCGGCCACCGTCCTGGGGCAAGCCATCGGGCAGATCGGAAGCTTCGTGAATGGGGAGCACCAGGGGGCACAGACGTCGCTTCCCTGGGCCACATCCTACGTGCACCCGGGAAACCTCGCCCCCGATCCCCTGCCTAGGCACCCAACTCAGGTCTACGAGCTGCTCTACGACCTGGTGGTGTTCGGCGTGCTGATCCTTCTTCGGCGTCATCTCAGGTCGAACGGACTGCTCTTCACCATCTACCTCTGCCTCTACGCCGTTGGACGGCTCTGGATATCGATCTTCCGGGAGGACGCTCCCTTCATCCTGGGCTTGCAGGCGGCTCAGCTGTTCAGCCTGGCCACGCTGCTGCTGGCCGCCCCCGCGTCCATGCTCCTGTGGCAGAGGAGGAAAGCCCCAAGCCCCAGGCGCTGATGGCCGAAGGCAACGGCTCCACGCCTCGACAACCGGATCGCTTGTGTCCGGAAGCGACGACTGCTATCTTATGGCAACCATGGCTCACACGGTAGTGCTCTACACAAGAGATGGGTGCTGCCTCTGCGATCGGGCCCGGGAGGTCCTCAGAAGGCTCCAGACCGACTTCGAGCTGGAGATCGAGGAGGTGGAGATCTCGCAGGACCCGACCCTGGAGGCGCGGTATGGGCAGGTGATACCGGTGGTGATCATAGACGGTCGGCACAAGTTCGAGTCCAAGATCGCCGAGCACTACCTCAGGAGGGCCCTGTCGGCACCGAGGCGCTGGCCGTGGCAACGATGACGGATCTTTCGACGGCTCACCAACGAGCACCTGCACCGAGGGATCTCCACCTGGGCCGGGCGTTCCTCTCCCGGCACTGGCTCGCCATGGCCAACGGCTTCTTCCTGCTGGCGGCGGCGGGGTCAGTGCTGCCGCCAGCTCTGGAGGCCATGGGTCTCGATGGTCCCGCCGCGCGACTCCTCGGGCTCTACCACCTGGTGTGCACGCAGCAGCCCGACCACTCCTTCTTCCTCTGGGGTGGCCAGATGGCCCTCTGTCAGAGGGATCTCGCCCTCTACGGCTCCATGGGGATGGCTGGGCTCCTCTTCCAGGCCTCCGGGCGGCGCTGGAACCCCCTGCGCTGGTGGTGGTATCTGGTGCTGATAGCACCCATTGCGGTGGACGGGGGTAGCCAGCTTCTCGGCCTCAGGGAGAGCACCTGGGCGCTCAGACTGCTCACCGGCGCCCTGTTCGGGATGGCGACGACCTGGATCGCCTACCCGTATCTGGAGGACTGGTCGCGAGTGGCCCCGGCCGCCGGGAAAAGCTCCCTCCTGGCACGGTCGGCAACACCCGCCGCCCGCCCCGGCGACGATGGCGCGAGCTGCCGATCAGCATCGATATCCGGCCACCCGAAGCACGGCGCTGGCTGAAAAAAGCTGGGGGTAGACCTATGAGGATCTCTGCCCTACTCAAGGGCATAGCCGCTGGACTCTTCGTCGTTTCGCTTCCGCTGCTGTTTGGCACCACCAGTCTCCGATGGCTGGTCTCCGACACCGGATGGTATCGAGCAGGGTTCGCCAAGTACGGCGTTTCGGCCCGAACAGGCATCTCACCCGATGAGCTAGGAAGGGCGGCGGACGAGATCAGCCGCTACCTGCTGCTGGGAAGGGATGACATCGACATCCCGGTGGTGCTGGGAGCGCAGACGGTGCCCCTGTTCAACCAGCGGGAGCTGCTACATATGCGGGACGTCCAAGGGCTGATGCGCGGCTTCTACAACCTTCAGCTCCTCAGCGGGGGCTATGCCCTGCTCTATCTGGGGCTCAGCCGCTTGTGGAACGGAAGGAGCTATCGCCGTTCCATCGGGCGGGGTTTGGGGTGGGGTGGCGGGCTGACTTTGTCCATGTTCGGGGCCTTCGGGATAGCGTCCCTCTTCGACTTCGATCAGCTCTTTCTGCAGTTCCATCTGGTATCCTTTGACAACGATATGTGGATCCTGGATCCCACCAGGGACCGTCTGATAATGATGTTCCCGCAGGGTTTCTGGTACGATTCGGCTATTCGTCTGGCGATGGCCACGGGAGCTCAGGCCATGGTAGCCCTGCTGGTGGGGTCTCTGCTGCTGAGGGGCGCACGGGTCAAGAGCCCGCAGCCCTCTGGGCCGACCACACGTAACTAGAGCGGGTGCGGGGCACTGCGCATGGCGGGGCTCGGGTTACCACCGAGATCCCACGGCCACATGATGCGACCAGCAATAACGGGATTGGGGGGAAAGGCAATGGCCAAGCCGAGAAAGAAGCGCCGGCAGCCGAGGAAGATCGAGACCGCGCTGCCCAAGCGACAATACAAGCGAAACAACCGACTGCTGTACGCCCTGTCGGCCGTCCTGCTGGTGGTGTTCGGCGGGGGAGCCGCGCTGCTGGGGGCGGGGGCGCCCAAGGGCCCGCCGCCGACCCCGGTTCCTACGGTGGCACCCTCGAGCGATAGCGGGTCGGCTGCCGGGCAGTCGCAGCAGTTCACCGCCACCCCAACCCCAGGGCCGGCTTCGGCGACCCCAACACTGGGGCAGTAGATCTCGAGGCCCGTTGGGTCCCCTGGATGATCCAGGGGACCCAACGGCAGACTCGCGCGCCGGAGACCGCCGGACCTAGACCCCAACCGGCATTCGGCGCCGCTCTGGCTCCTCGCGTGGCCTGTCATCCTCAGCGTCAGGCAGTCCAGCCTGCGCCTTTCGCTGATGGAAGAAGGCCGTGACCGTGAACCAGGCCAGGGGCATCACCCCGATGCCAATGAAGACGCTGTCCGGGAGCATTCGCGCCCAGAGGAGTGCGTGGACCAGAGGCTGCTGGTAGAACTGGAAGCTCCTGGCCGACCAGAAGCCGTTGCTGAAGCTCTCCCCCACCTGCATCAACCCCACGGGGAGCAGGGTGACCAGGACCATCCCAGCCAGCCCGATGTTCAGCCCCCAGAAGGATATCTTGAGCAGTCGATCGCTCCACCATCGGGGGTCCACAAGGTCCCGCAGGGCAAAGAGCAGGAGCCCTATGGCCAGCATGCCGTACACCCCTGCCAGGGCCGCATGTCCATGTGCCGCCGTCAGGAAGGAGCCGTGCTCGAAGTAGTTGACCGCCGGCAGGTTGATCAGGAACCCCAGCACCCCCGCGCCCGCCAGGTTCCAAACGGAGGTGGCGATCAGGAACCAGAAGGAGGCCCTGTATGGGAACTCCCTACCCCCCGCCGTCACCAGCCGGTACTGCCCGTACGCCTCCAGCACCAGTAGGGTGAGAGGGATCACCTCCAGCGCGGAGAACACCGCCCCCAGGGCGATCCACATGTCGGGGGCACCTATCCAGTAGTAGTGGTGGCCAGTGCCCAGGACGCCGCTCCCCAGCAGGATGACCAGCTGGAAGTAGAGCGCCCGCAGGGTGGAGCTCCTGGTGACCAACCCCAGCTTCACCAGCAGGAAGCCGATCACCACCACGGCGAAGACCTCGAACATACCCTCCACCCAGAGGTGTATCACCCACCAGCGCCAGTAGTCCGACATGGTGATGTGGGTGCCGGGATCGAAGAAGAAGCCGAAGCCATAGAAGAAGGGTATGGCCACGGCGCTGTAGAAGAGGAGGTGGGTCAGACCGCCCCTATCGGACTCGGCCTTGAGGGCGGGGCGAAGCCCGCGATATACGATGAACAGCCATAGCACCATGCCCACGGAAAGCAGCACCTGCCAGACTCGGCCCAGCTCCAGGTACTCCCAACCCTGGTTGCCCAGCAGGAACCAGAGGTTGCCCAGCAGCCCCTTGGCACCCAGCCACTCCCCCAGCAGGCTGCCGACCACGACCAGAACCAGGGCACCGAAAAGGAGGTCCACCAGAAGACCCTGCCCCTTCGGCTCTCGCCCACCCACGATCGGGGCGACGAAGATGCCCAGAGCCAACCAGGCCGTGGCGATCCAGAAGACCGCCAGCTGCAGGTGCCAGCCCCTGGCGATGTTGAAGGGAAGCAGGTTCAGCAGATTGAGCCCGTAGAAGGCGGAGCCCTCCACGTAGTAGTGGGCCAGCAGGGCACCCAGCAGCGTCTGGACCAGGAAGAGAAGGGTCACTACCACGAAGTACTTGGCAGTCTTCCGCTGGCTGGGGGTAAGGGTGGAGATACCGACCCTGATCCCCCTAGCCGCCTCGGGGTTCTCGTCCATCTGCATTCGATAGCGGTGGTACAGGAAGAGTATCACCGCGACAAAGAGCACCAGCAGGGTGACGCTGATCCCGCTCCAGATGACCGAGCTGAAGGTCAGGCCGTTTCCGGCGGCGGGGTCGAAGGGCCAGTTGTTGGTGAAGGAGAAGCCAAGCCCGGGCCGATCGACGGCCGATAGCCAGGCGGTCCAGGCGAAGAAGTCGGCGATCTGCTGAATCTGGTCGCCCGGGGCCACGTAGGCGCGATCCGACGAGGGCATGTGCTGCTCCTGGATGGTCAGGGGCGGCAGAGCGCGGTCGGGGTCGCCCTGGGTGAAGAGGCGGCGATAATAGGCCCGGACCTGCTCCAGACCGTAAGCCTGGGCAGGGGTGAAGGTGAGGGTACCGGTAGACGGGTCGTAGCGGTTGGCCTTCAGGTCGGCCTGCACCCTGGCCGCGACTCCCGCCTGCCGCTCCACGTCCAGGGCGGCGAAATCGACGCCATACTGGGCGCGGGCGTAGAAGTCGCGCATGGCCACGGTCATGACATGCAGGCTGTCAGCCGTGAAATCGGGCCCCAGGTAGGCGCCGTGGCCCAGGGTGGAGCCGTAGTCCATGAGATCGTACTTCTGGTATACGGCCTTTCCGCCGGTGATCTCCTGGGCGGTGGAGAGCGTTCGGCCCGACTCGTCGACGATGCGACCGGGGATGGGCGCCTGGTCGCGGAAGACGGCGAAGCCGCCCATGATGAGACCGGTGAAACCGAGGAGGATCACCAGGATGAGGGCGTGCCTCCAGAGCCCGATCCCCTCCTTCCGTGGGGCATCGCTTGCAGCGGTGAGAGCCATAGTGCAGCCTCCTTTGTGGTGGTGTCGTCGTCGGTCCGCGGGGCGTCCCGCACCAAATCGACCTTGTTGGTCCGAATTACACCACCGCCGGTAGGCCGCTTCTGCGACAAATATCACAACCCCCGTGCGAATCAGAAGGCCTGGAGAGGAACCGCTGGCATCCACCAACGGCCCGACCCCAGGCCATAACCACGCCCGCTCCACTTCGAGGCGCCGCGCCAGCGGTGCTGCTAAAGCACCTCACCGCCCTTCGGCTGATACACGCACCTGGACTCCTCGGCTAGATAGTCGCCCGTAAGCGCCCACGCGCGCGCGCGGCTGCCCCCGCAGACCCGCCGGTACTCGCACACGCCGCATCGCCCCTTCAGCAGAGAGGGGTCGCGCAGCTCCCGAAACAGCTTGGAGCTGCGGTAGATCTCCGCGATGGGCGTCTCCCGCACGTTGCCAGCAGGCAGCTGCAGAAAGCCGCTGGGGCAGACGTCCCCGATGTGGGAGATGAAGCAGAAGCCCTTCCCGTCGTTCACCCCCTGCTGCGGTCGGTTGAGGCCGTCCTGGAAGCTGTAGCCCGCCCCGGTCAGCGCCTGATGGATCGCCCCCTCCTTCCCCAGCTCGGCGCGGGTCCGCTCTATCACCACACGACGGTAGTGTTGCGCCGCCGTGGTGCGCACATCGAAGGGCGCCGTCTTGGAGAGATCGTACATCCAGTGGAAGGTGGCCTCGTGCTCCTCGGCCGAGACCATGTCGTCCTCCTTGCCCCGACCCGTGGGCACCAGGAAGAAGATGTTCCACATGAGAGCACCGAAGCTGGCGATGAGCTCCGCCATGGCCGGCAGGTCCTCCAGGTTCCGGCGGGTGACTGTTGTGCCGATCTGCAGGGATAGGCCGATCTCCCTGGCAGCCTCGATCCCCCGAATGGTTCGAGCATATGAGCCGCTCACCTGCCGGAAGGCGTCGTGGACCTCGGGGGTGGAGCCATCCAGGCTGAGGTGTATCCTGACCACGCCAGCGTCCTTCGCCTTCTGAAGGTGCTCCTTCGTCAGAAGCGCTGTCGCGCTGGGGGATAGGGACACCCGAAGCCCCTTCTCCGCCGCATGCCGAATCAGGTCGTAGACATCGCGCCGCATGAGGGGATCCCCGCCCGTAACCACCAATATGGGGTTCCCCATCTCGGCGATCTGGTCGATCAGCCTGAACCCCTCCTCAGTGGTTAGCTCCCGCGGGTCCCGCTTCGGCTGCGCCGAGGCCCTGCAGTGGACGCAGGCCAGGGCACAGGCCTGGGTGATCTCCCAGGCGACGGTGAACGGGCTGACGTCGAAATCTATGTCGGTCAGGGACGGCATACCATGATGGCCGGCCACCACCTGCGAGCCTTGCATCTTCGCCTCCAGGGAACTTGTTGGCATGGCACCAGCCCCGGCATCCAGGGCAGCTTAGTTTACCCCGCCAAGCTTCACAGGTCCAGCGGCTCCACCGCCGCAGGCGCGGCGACCGTCTCCGCGGTCCTTCAGCCAGCGGCCCCCACAGAGATCAGCTCCACCACCAGCCGGGATAGGGCCACCAGATCGTCCACGGCGAACGACTCGTCGACCGTGTGAGGGTCGCGCAGCCCGCTCCCCAGGACAACCGTGGGCAGCCCCTTAGCGTTCAGATCGTTGGCATCGCTGCCGCCGCCCGTCGGCTCCATGGTGACGGCCATCCCCATCCGCTGCAGCGCCCGTCGGGCCATCGCCACCACCGGGGCGTCCGGGTCCAGCCGATAGGGGCGGTACTCCACCTTTATGTCGAGGTCGAGGGTGGCCCCTATCCGCGCGGCCTCCTCCTCCATAGCTCGCCTCATCGCCTCCACCTGGGCGTCCAGCTTGGCGGCGTCGCGGCTCCGCGCCTCGCCCTCCAGCTCCACCAGCGCCGGGACGGTGTTCCTCCCAGACCCCCCACGAATTAGCCCCACGTTTGCGGTGGTCTCGTGGTCGATCCGGCCCAGCGGCATTCTGGCTATGGCCCGAGACGCAGCCAGAAGGGCATTGATCCCCTTCTCCGGGGCGGCGCCAGCATGGGCCGCCCTCCCCCGGAAGGCCGCCTTGACGGAATAGTAGCCGGGCGCGCTTTGGATTATGGTCCCGATGGGACGCTCCGAGTCGAGGGTGAAGCAGCATGCCGAGTGCATCAACGAGATGTCCAGTGCCCTGGCACCCAGGTGCGCCCGCTCCTCGCCCCATGTGAACAGCAGCTCCAGGTCTGGGCGCGGGACCCCTGCCTCGACTACCGCTCTCACCCCCTCCAGGATAGCGGCCAGCGGAGCCTTGCAGTCGCCCCCCAGTATGGTGTCCCCGGAGCTCCGCACTACCCCATCCTGAACCACCGGCCTCACCCCGCGCCCGGGTTCCACGGTGTCCATGTGGGCGTTCAAGGCTATCGGGGGCACCGTGACCGTGGTCCCCCTCATTCCGGCAATGAGGTTGCCGGTCGTGGGACCGGTTCCGTCGTTGAATACGGAGAAGCCGATGCTCCTGAGCTCATTCTCCACGAGCCGGGCCAGCTCCCCTTCCTCCGTGGAGACCGAATCCACCTGGACCAGCTGCAAGAACCGACTCAGCAACCGCTCCTCCGACACCACAACATTCGGTTCCAACCGAGAAGCCCTCCCACTTCGTTATCGCGGGTCGGATCATCGCACACGCAATACCCGCCCCCGGCCAACCCCAAGTCTATCACCACGACCGCGGCCTGCAACACCTTCACGGAAGCGTGGAACCCCCAAGATTGAAAGGCAGGGGTGCGAGCTGCTAGAGTGCAACGGCCAACGACTATCGATCCGACCTGCTAGTCGAGGTTCTCATATGGAGAGGGGACCTCTCTTGGCACAAGACACCATGGGCGACAGATCCGAAACCCCTGCCCATCGGGGAGAGCCTCCGGCCTCAACTTCCACCGTCGGCTCCGTCCTGCAGGCGGTATCGCTGGCGGCGGCAGCCGGGCTCCTCAGCGGGTTTGCCGCCATCGCCCTGAGATGGCTGATACCCACCTGGCACCACCTGCTCTTTATGGGCTCCGCGGCTGCCTCAGTGTCCGCGATTGTCCCGCTCCTACCCGCCATCGGTGGCCTTCTCGCTGGGACACTGGTGGACGCCCTTGCCGTGGAGGCCAGGGGTGCGGGGGTGTCTCAGGTTCTGATGGCGAGATCCCTCCATGGCAGCAGAATCCGGCCGCGAGTGGCAGGGGTGAAGCTGCTCGCGACCTCCCTTGTGCTGGGCTCTGGCGGGTCGGCAGGCATGGTGGGGCCCATGGTTCAGATAGGCGCGGCGCTGGGATCCGCCGTCGGCCAACGGTCTGGCATGCCCGAGGAAAGGCTGAGGGTCCTGCTGGCCGCGGGAGCAGCGGCCGGGATCGCCGCCGCTGTTAACGCTCCAATGGCCGGTCTCCTGTTCGCTCTCGAGGTAATCCTGCTCGAGCTGCACCCCCTTGCCTTGGCCATGATGGCGCTGGCGGTGACGACGGGGGCAGAGACCGCTAGGCTGGTCCTCGGCGACGCTCCCCTTTTGGGAGCCCACCACTACTCCCTCGAAACGCCCGCGCAGCTGGGGCCCTTCCTGCTGCTGGGGGGTGCGGCAGGCTCGGCAGCGGTGGTCTTCTCCCATGGACTCCACCGGGTGCAGAACCTCTTCTCCCGGCCCTCGATCCCGGTCCAGGTGAGGCTGGCCATGGGCGGTCTCGCGGTAGGCGCCATCGGCCTCGCCTTCCCTCAGGTCCATGGACTTGGGTTCGAGACCATGCAGGCCTCTTTGGAGGGACGGTTTCCGCTGGCGCTGCTGGTGGCGAAGATGGCAGCCAGCTGGATGACAGTGGGCTCCGGGGCATCGGGCGGAGTGGTGGGGCCCTCGCTCTACCTGGGCGCCGCGCTGGGCGGAGCCTTCGGCATCCTCCTGGGCGCCCTCTTCCCCGACATCGGGATGGCATCCGGAGCATATGCGCTGGCAGGGATGGCAGCCCTCTTCGGCTCCGCCTTCCATGCACCACTCACGGCCATCGCATTCGGGGTCGAGCTGACTGGCGACTGCCAGATGCTGCTCCCGCTGGCGGTGGCGACCACCGCGGGAAGGATCGTAGCCGGGAGGATCAGCCCGCACACCATCTACAGCATCGGTTCCACCCGACAGGGCATCGACCTCCGTCGCTAGTCGGTCCTCTTGCAGCAGTACTTCCTGTGACCCTCCTCTGGCTTCCCCAGCGGGAAGCTCACATGGGGACACTCCTCGCCCGCCCAGCGGCACCTCAGGCTCTCGTTGGCTTCGCAGTGCTCCATGAGGCGAAGCACGTAGCCCACGACGGCCTGCACCGCCACCGCAGAGGCCTCCCCGCCACACAGACGAAGCCCCATCTCATAGGCGAGCCTGGCTACCACCGGCTGGTTCTCCTTGAGCCACTGGCCGGTTGCCACGAAGAACTGCTCGGGGTCGGACAGCTCTTCATCCATACTGTGGGCGAAGGAGCACGCGTTCTCAACCGAGACCCTCTGCATCTCAATCTCCTATCCTCGGACCCCACCGTCCGTCGCATCCACACCATCGTCCCGACCCCGGGCCGTGCGGCCCGGGGTCGCGCCCGTCTTCCTTCACTCCACCTCGCCCATCGCCGCAGCGCCCACCGCCGGTGCCGCCCTGTAAATATACAGCCAGTAGGCCAGTGGCCGGTAGAGGGCGTGGGCGAACTTGGTGAACGGGAACAGCACCAGCAGCTCCATCGCCAGCACCACGTGCACCAGGAAGAAGCCGTAGCCCACGGACGGTGGCTGGGGCATGTAGACCACCAGCTCCAGTGCGAAGCCCGTGAGCCCCACCACGAAGAGCAGACCCACGAACAGCCAGTCGGACGGCAGAAGCCTCGAGAGGTTGGAGCCCGCGGGCCGGGCGTGCCGGATGAGGGTGACGGTGGCCCCGTACATCAGGAATAGGCCCGACACCGTGCCCACCAGACGAGAGAAGTACCAGATTGGAACCAGCTCACCGGGGGTCTTGAAAAGGAAGTCGAAGGCCGTCGCCACCCCCAGCCCGATGAAGCCCCACATCAAGGAGTAGTGCACGAACCAGGGTCGCAGCGGGATCGGCCCCAAGTCCGGGACCTCGCAGGTCCGAAACCGCCTCTGGCTCACCATCTCATTCACCAGCGCCACCGTAGCCCTGATGGCGCGGTCCACAGGCCCCCCGCCGCCGCCAGCCGCGGAGCCATCCACGTCGCCGGGGCCAAAGGCCTCTGACAGCTGCCGAACCAGCCGAACAGTGGTCACCACAGCCACCAGCCCAACCAGCGCCATCACGGCCACTCCCAAGTCGTGGATCAGCTCGAAGGGGATGAACCCGAAAAGGTCGAGCCGCCCCGCCGCAGGGACCCCAGCGTGGCCCACGAGGACGCCCGCGAAGAGCGCGGCCAGAAAGAGCGCGAAGCCCACGAGAAATGGCGTGGAGCCGTACATGGCCCGTGCGATGCCCGTCGGGTCGAGCCCGGCGATGGTGTAGCGCCTCGCCGCCTCCACGTACTCGCTGGGCCGCGCCTGCCGAGGGCATGTGTCGGCGCACTCCCGACAGTTCCAGCAGAGCCAAACCTCCTTGGCAGAGGTCAGTCGGTCGCGCATCCCCAGCTGTCCGAACCGGATCAGCCGGCGCGGAAAGGCTGCGCCCTCCTCCGAAAGCTGGCACACCGCCGTGCAGTTCCCGCAGTTGAAGCACGCGCCGATGTCGAAGGCTCCGAACCGCTTCAGATCGCGAAGAAGGGTCACGTCAACGCTGTGTGCTGTCATCTCTCACTGTCCGCCAGTCGGTATCGGTAGTAGTCGCCATCCTGCTCGCCCTCCAGGACCCTACCATATTTCTTGAGCGCCATCAGATGCCAGAAGACGGTCTGGGTGGGGAGCGCAATCGCCTCGGCCAGCTCCGGGACGCTCCGTGGCCCCTCCCGCAGGAGCCGGACTATCTCGTTGGTGACCCTTGTCTGCTCCTTGAGTCGGGCCTGGGCCGATTCCAGACCGGCGCCCCCTTGCCCCCGCAGTCTTCTCAGCGCATCGCGGTTCGATGTCTTCCTGTCGCTCATCCTGCGGCCTCCGCCACCAGATCATCGTTGCATAGGGCGTCCACCATGGCATCGAACTGCCTCAAGGTCCACCCGTTCAGCTCGATGGCCTCCGTCGGACAGACAGCGGCGCACGCGCCGCACCCCTTGCAGAGCGCGGGATTCACCCACGCGACAGGCCCTTCTCCCATCATCGTGAGCGCCCCCTGGTAGCTGCATACTCCCACGCACTCCCCGCACCCGTTGCAGCGGTCCGGATCCACCTCCGCCACGAATGGGTCCAACTCCACGTAGCCCCTGCTCAGAATGGTGGCCGCCTTCGCCGCGGCGGCGGAGGCGGCCGCGGCGCTCTCGGTGATGTCCTTGGGACCCTGGGCCGTCCCCGCGATGAGAACCCCGTTCACCGCCACCTCGACGGGCCTCAACTTGGGGTGAACCTCCAGGAGGAAGCCGTCGGAGCCGACGGGGAGCTTGAACATGCCCACCAGGTCACCCACGGGCCTAGGCACCATCCCCACCGATAGGACCACCAGGTCCACGGGCACCTCTACCTCCTCCCCCCAGGTCAGACGGTCCTTCACACGAATCACCAGAGCGTGAGCTGCACCATCGGGAGGCCGCTCCACGACTGGCGGCTCCTCTGGGGCATACCGGAAGAAGAGGACCCCCTTGCGCCCCGCATCCTCGTAGTACTCCTCGTGGCCTCGACCGTAGGTGCGAATATCGCGATAGAAGTCGAAGATGTTCACCCCCGGGAAGAGATCCCGGATCTCGTTGGCCGCCTGAAGGGTAGCGGTGCAGCAGACACGGGAGCAGTACTCGTGCAGCTGCTCACCCTCCTTCGCCTGGTGAATGCCCTCGATCTGTCGGCTTCCCACGCAGTGGATCATGGCGATTGAGCGGACGGTGCGACCGTTCCACAGGAGGGCCCCATCGGGGGAGGTGGAGAGGGGCGTCCCAGATGAGTCCTCCCCTTCCTGGGAGGCGATTGGCGCCATTCCCGCCTGCGATTCCGAGCGACCCGCCCGGGCCTTGGCCATGGCACGTATTAGCTGTGGAAGCGTGACAACCTCGGGCATCTCGCCGTAACCGAACTCACCCACCGCGGGCTCGTAGTGCTCGAAGCCCGTGGCCACCACCACCACGCCGGCCTGGACCTCCAAACGATCGGGGCCCTCCGCCATTCCTTTCGACCTCACACGCACCTTCAGCCTGAAATCGCCCACGTATCCCTCGGCCTCGATCACCTCCGCGTTGGTCAGCACCTCGATCCTGGGATCGCCGGTCACCTCCCGGATCAGCGGCTCCAGCAGGCTCTTCGCCTCCTCTTCCGTGGGGTAGACCCTGTCCAGCTCGACCACGTGGCCCCCCAGGAATGGCGATCTCTCCACCAGGGTGACGCCGATGCCCATGGCGGCCAGATCCCGCGCGCACTTCAGCCCGCTGATCCCGCCGCCTATCACCGCTGCGCGACGCCTGGATTCCACCTTGATGGGCTCCAGCGGCCGCAGCTCCCGGGCCTTCGCCACGGCGGCGGCCACCAGCAGCGTGGCTTTGTCCGTGGCCTCGGCCGGGTGGGCATGGGTAACCCAGCTCACCTGCTCGCGGATGTTGGCGTGCTCGTAGAGGTAGGGGTTGAGCCCTGCCCTCTCCAGAGCACGGCGAAAGGTCTGCTCGTGCAATCTGGGCGAGCAGGAAGCCACGACAACCCGAGTCAAGCCCTGGTCCCTGATATCCTCCTGGATGAGCTGCTGCCCGGGGTCGGAGCACATGAACATGTGGGTCCTAGCCACCACCACTCCCGGCAGCCTCCCAACCCGTTCGGCCACCTGCTTCACATCCACAACGTCGGAGATGTTGCCCCCACAGTGGCACACATACACCCCGACCCGCTCTTGCGCTTCGCCACTCATCGACCCGCCCCCTTGACTCCAGCCAGCTCGGCGACCAGCCTCTCTGTCGCCACACCGTTCGCCCGGCCGCCCTGCTCACGCAGGAAGATCGCTGCCTCCATCGCTGCCGCCCCTCCCTCCAGGATGGAGTCCACGATGTCCTTTGGCCCGGCCGCCGTGCCGGCCACGAAAACGCCAGGCTGGTCGGTCAGAGACGGGCGCAGCTTCGCCTGCGGGACGTGGATGAAGGTGTCCCCCGAGGTCCTGACAGACAGGACCCTCTCGGGGCGCCAGGCTGGCACCATTCCCAGAGAGAGCACCACCATGTCGTGCTGCCGCTCCCGGGGGGCGCCGTCCTCCTCCAGCATCTCCACACGCACCACCGGGCTCTGGCCCGGCCCCTCGGCGATCCGCGCCACCTTCCCTTTGACGAACTCTATCCCCATGGCCTGCGCGTTCTGGAAGAACTGCTCGTAGCCCTTTCCGAAGGCTCGGATGTCCATGTAGTAGATGGTGATGTCGGCAAGGGGCAGCGCCCCGGAGAGGAGCATCGCCTGCTTGATGGCGTACATGCAGCAGACGCGAGAGCAGTAGGCCACGCCGAGGCTCTTGTCCCGCGACCCCGCGCACTGGACATAGGCGATGGAGCCGGGCACCTTGCCATCGGAGGGCCGCAGCACCCTACCGTACGGTCCGTGGGGAGCCAGCAGCCGCTCCATTTGCAGGCCGGTGATCACGTTGGGAACCTTCCCGTAGCCGTACTGGGGCTTTGCCGTGGCGGGTGTCAGGTCGAAGCCGGTGGCCAGGATCACCGCCCGGGCCTCGATAGCCAGCTCCTCCGGCCCTTGGGAGAAATCCACCGCATCGGCCGGGCAGACCCGCTCGCACTTGCCGCACAGGACACAGCTCTCCATGTCCAGCAGCGCCTTCTGGGGAACCGCGTTGGAGAACGGGACGTAGATGGCCTTTCGAGCGCCGAAACCACCCTCGAACTCGTGTGGAAGGCTGACCGGGCAGGCGTACTCGCACTGCCGACACCCGATGCAGGCCTCCTCATCCACGTAGCGGGGCTTCTTCACGGCCCTCGCCACGAAATGGCCCGGGGTCCCCTCCAACGATTCGAACCGCGTGTATGTCAGGATCGAGATATTGTCGTGGTGGGCGGATGCCGCCATCTTTGGCGTGGTGATGCAGCTCGCGCAGTCCAGGGTGGGGAAGACCTTGCTCAAGGCGATCATCTTCCCACCGATGCTGGGCTCCCGCTCCACCACGATCACCCGAAAGCCCTGGTCAGCCAGGTCCAGGGCCGCCTGTAGGCCGCTGATCCCGCCTCCCACCACCAGGACGTCCGCCTGTAATCGATGGTCAGTCATACTCTAGCCGCTCCCAGCTCCGCCAGCAGGTTGTTCATCTGGTTGACCTCCTTGAGAAACGCCCCCGAGCAGACGGTGCATATGGAGGTCAGGCGAATCTGCCTGGGGTCCAGCCCACGCTCTCTCATGGCGGGGTAGAGCCCGTCTATCCGCTCGGCCAGCCGCTGGTAGGCGCCCTCGTAGGGGCAATCGGTCCCGCAGGCCATGATGATGATCCCGCCGATCCCCTTCTCGAAGCAGCGCAGATAGAACTGCTCCGGGAAGAGGACCGGGGCGGGAACCCGCAGCACGTACACGTTGGAGGGGTAGTCCATGTGGGCCTGCCCCACCGTGTCCGCGCCGGGGTAGGCGCAGGAATTGGTGGCGAGGACCAGGATCTTCCGAGCTGTCGCAGCAGACATGATCGCGCCTACTTCCTTCGTATCACGAAGATGCGCTCGTAGCCGTCGCCAGCCAGGAAGCCTATGTACTCGTGTCCCACCTTCTTGGCCCACAGCGGGATGTCCTTCTTGGTCCCTGGGTCGTTGGACCAGATCTCCAGCACGCCGCCCACCGGCACGGTGCCTATGGCCTTCTTGGCCTCCAGCAGGGGACCCGGGCAGGCGCTGCCCCGGGCATCCACCACCTTCGCGGCCTGAACGTTCGCCAGATCCAGCTGAGTCATCTCTCCTATCTCCTTTCAACCGATCCTCTTGGACGAGCTTTCGTGCCCGGCCACCCCGTGGCCATCAGTAGTTCAGCACGGCCTTGGCCTCTAGAACCTCCTGGACGACGCTCCCCGCCTTCCCAAGCTCCGCGCCCTCCAGCAGCATGTCCTCGGTGATCTTTCGCGACTCGATGCAGGGGATGCAGACCAGGATCCTCCCTCCCAGCTCCAGGAAGCTGTCCACCAGCTTCTTCAGCGGATCGAAACCCGCGGCGAAGACGTGCTCGTAGCACCCCTTCTTCATCAGGGTCACGCCCGCCGACTGGAGGATGATGGTCACCGGGACGTCCATGGCCAGCGCCGCGTTGCCCACGACGAAGGGGAGTGTGGCCATCTCGGGGTTCTCGCCGCCATGGGTCGCGAAAATGACGATCTTCTCCGATCCGCTCTCCGCCATACCAGACACCTCCTCAGATGAAAAGCGTCGTCTTGCTGCGATCGGCGGCGTCCAGGAAGCTGGCCACACCGCCGAATTCGACCCCGTCGATCAGCTCCTCCGGCCTGATCCCCATGACGTCCATGGACATGGTGCAGGCCACCAGCCGCACACCCGCCTCCCTGGCGGTCTCCATGAGCTTCGGGAGGCTGAAGACCCCCTTCCTCGCCATGACCCGCTTCATCATCATGGTGCCCATGCCACCCATGTTCATCTTGGACAGGGACAGCCTCTCAGCCCCCCGGGGCATCATCCAGCCGAACATTCGCTCGACAAGGCCCTTCTTCACGGGGACCGGCTCGGCACGCCTGAGGACGTTCAGGCCCCAGAAGGTGAAGAACATGGTGACCGGCGTGTCCATGGCAGCGGCCCCGTTGGCGATGATGAAGGCCGCCAGCACCTTATCCAGGTCCCCCGAGAAGACGATCATGGAGAGCTCGTTGGGCCGAGACCCGTCCTGCCCCTCGACCTGACCCCCAACGCCAACCTCTTCAACCACCTTGCACCCTCCAAAAAGAAAGACTTGGCACGGCTATGCTGAGCCCCGCCCGCGCCATCACGGGCAGACCCGGCCAGCCATCAGCCAAGTCTCCTCACGGGCGCGAGGATACCATACCCAGGAAGGGAATGCAATAGCTTTTTGTGACAAGATATATCAAGCTCGCACATTTCGTATTGATTTACCAGCGCCCCCGACCTTGTGCTACAATTCCGCCAGAGGAGGCAACGTGGAGAGGCTTCTTACCACTCGAGACCTGCAGCAGATACTTCAGGTGGACCGCATCACTGTCTACCGAATGCTGGAGGCGGGAGAGCTTCCGGGCATCAAGATCGGCGGACAGTGGAGGTTCCCCGAGAGCGCCATCCAGCAGTGGCTGGAGGGCGTCAAGGCCCGGCGCGCCGACCCCTCAGCCTGCTCCGTCCCCGCGCTGGCGGGTGAGCAGCTCTCCGACGAGGCGCCCGAGCCATCCATCCGGCTGACCGACCTGGTCAGCACAGTGTGCCTCCAGAATGTGCAGGACGGCTTCGCGGAGGCGGTGGGCGTCGCATCCCTGGTCATCGACCTGGCGGGAAACCCACTAACCTCGATTTCCAACGTCTGCGCCTTCTGCCGGCTCGGCCGGTCCTCCCCAGAGTTCCGCCGTCGCTGCTCAGCCTCCTGGGCAAGCTTGGCAGACGTGCGCGAGGAGCAGCCCGAGGTCCACCTGTGCCATGCGGGGATTGGCTACGCAGTGGCCCCCGTGCAGCTCCACGGACGTCGGCTGGGCCTGGTCGTAGGCGGCCAGTTCTGGTCGCGCCAACCGGAGCCGGAGCACATCGCCGCCACGGCGCGACGGCTGTCCGCCGAATGCGGCCTCCCGCCGACCGAGCTTGAGAAAGCCATGGAGAGCGTCCCGGTCTTCGGGGAGGAGAGGGTCTTCCTGGTCACCAGACTGCTCGCCACCATCGCCGCCACCGTGTCGGAGATCGGGTTCCAGGCCTACCAGGTTCGCCTGAAGCTGCAGCAGATCGCGCAGATAGTGAAGACGCTGTGAGGCCAGGCGGCTGCCGCCCCTCCACAAGATCGCCACAGATGCTCCACGCGATCCTCACAGCCAGCTGGTATGATGCAACCAAAGCACCGCCGTCGAGAGTCGAGAAACATGAATACCAGTAGGTGGATGGCATGGCCAACGAGAAGGTCCTGGTGGTGGACGACGAGCCGAAGATCGTCCGGGTGGTGAAGGCCTACCTGGAGCGGGAGGGCTTCCAGGTGCTCGAGGCGTACGACGGTCGGCAAGCCCTGGATCTGGCCCGCGCCGAGAGGCCATCCCTAGTGGTCCTGGATCTGATGCTCCCAGAGATCTCCGGATGGGACGTCTGCAGGGCCTTGCGGCGAGAGTCCGAGATCCCGGTCCTGATGCTCACCGCGCGGGACGACGACACCGACAAGATAGTGGGACTGGAGCTGGGGGCCGACGATTATGTGACCAAGCCCTTCAACCCGAAGGAGCTGGTAGCCCGTGTGCGCGCCATCCTGAGGAGGGCGAGCCGACCTGCGCAGTCCTCGACCATCCTCGGGACGGGCGACCTGCGGATCGATCTGGAGAAGCGGGAGGTTCGGCTGGGAGACCGTGAGGTCCGGCTGACCCCCACCGAGTTCGATCTGCTGGTGGCCCTGGCCGAGAGGCCGGGAAGGGTGTGGACCCGAGAGCAGCTGATGGAGCGGGTAGCCGGCGGCGCATCGGAGGGCTACGACAGGGCCATCGACTCCCACGTGAAGAACCTCCGCCAGAAGATCGAGCCCGATCCCCGCAAGCCACGCTACGTGCTCACCGCTTTCGGTGTGGGGTACAAGTTCACCGGAGGTTAGGCCTTGGTGAACAGCCTGGCGGCCAAGCTGAGTCTCGCCTTCATCACTGTGGTGGTTCTAGGGGTGGTAGCCGTCTCGGTCCTGGTGCGCATCGAGACGGGACGCGGCTTCGAGAGCTATCTCCAGGCCCAGGGCAGCAACTACCTCGCCAGGGTTGCCGATAGCTTGGGAGAGCTGTACCGCCAGTCCGGCGGATGGCAAGGCGCAGGGGCGCTGCTGCAGGCGCAGCTCCGGGGCGCCAGCGACAGACTGGTTTTGGCTGACAGTGCGGGTCGGATCGTGGCGGACAGCGACGGGCAGCTGGTGGGGAGAAGCGCCGAAGGACTCGACGCAATCAACCAGACACCCATCCTGGTCGGCCCCGACCGCGTGGGAACCCTCTTTCTGCTCTCCTTCTCCGGCCCGGGCGGCCCTGCCGGCCGCGGCATGGGTCCTCCTTCTGGAAAGGGGCAGGGGGCAACGGCCAGTCGGACCACCGTCCAGCCCCTGGCGACTTCCCCCGAGGCCGGTTATCTGGCGTCGGTGGACCGCGCCATCCTGACTTCAGCACTGCTGTCAGGGATGCTGGCCATAGCGGTGGGGCTGGTGGTCGCCAGAAGGATCACCAGCCCCCTCTCCGAACTGGCGGGTGCGGCCCAGGAGCTGGCCTCGGGGAAGCTGGACCGCAGGGTGGCGGTACGCTCCGCCGACGAGCTGGGCCGCGTTGCCGCCTCCTTCAACAGTATGGCCGAACGACTGCAGAGGAACGAGCTGGCCAAGCGCCACATGGCTGCCGACATCGCCCACGAGCTGCGCACCCCCCTGGCTGTGGTCCAGGGGACGGTCGACGGGATGCTGGACGGCATCATCGAGCCGGACCGCGAGAACCTCACCTCCATCAAGGAGGAGATCAACCTCCTCACCAGGCTGGTGACCGACCTCCGCACCCTCTCCCTGGCCGAGGCCGGACAGCTCAGGCTCGACCTCAAGCCGACCGACCTAGGCATGCTCGTTCGCCGCTCCGTGGCCAGAATCGAGCCGCAGTGCCGACAGAAGGGGGTCGACTGCCGCATCGAGAGCGCATCGGCTGGCCTGGTGGCCGCTATCGACCCCGAACGAATGCAACAGGTCATGGGGAACCTGCTGGAGAACGCCCTGCGGTACACCCCGACCGGCGGAAGGATCGCCGTGTCCGTCTACGCGGACAAGGCGGGAACGGCCACGATCTCCGTGGCGGACACCGGCCAGGGGATAGCGGACGAGGACCTGCCGTACGTGTTCGACCGCTTCTACAGGGCCGACCAGTCCCGCTCCCGGAAGAGCGGGGGCTCCGGCTTGGGCCTCGCCATAGTGAAGCAGCTGGTGGAGGCCCACGGGGGCACCGTGCAGGTGGAGAGCTCCCCTGGCCAGGGAGCCAGATTCACCATCAGTCTGCCCGCAGGCCCCGTCCCGTAGCCCCCGACCACCACCGCTAGCGGCCGATCCCCACGGGCTCCCTTCCCCGCACCACCCTATCTGGGAAGGCCTGGCTCCAGGTCATGAAGCCGCCGCTCAGATTTCGCACCTGATAGCCGTGGTGCGCCAGGATCTTGCAGGCATGGTAGGAACGGTAGCCCACCAGGCAGTAGACCGTGATGGGGAGGCTCTTCTCGATCCTGTGCAGACTGTCCCTCAGCCGCTCTAGCGGAGCCGACTCGGCGCCGGGGATGTGACCATCCTCGTACTCCTCGGGCGTGCGGACATCCAGCACCCGCAGAGGCTCGCCCCCATCCAGCCGCTCCGCCAGCTCCAGCGGCGTCACCACATCAACCTCCCCTCGCCACTCGTTGGCGGCCACGAATCCCGCCATGATCACCGGGTCCTTGGCCGAGGAGTATGGCGGGGCGTAGGCCAGGTCCAGCCCCTCCAGGTCCTCCACGCTCATGCCGCCGTATATGGCGGTCGCCAGGACGTCGATCCGCTTGTCCACGCCCTGCGCGCCGACGATCTGCGCTCCCAACACCCTCCCGGTCTGCCGATCGGCCACCAGCTTGATGGCCAGCCTCCTGCCCCCCGGATAGTAGCCGGCGTGGTCCATGGGGTTGGTGTAGGAGACCAGCGGATCGAAGCCGGCCAGCCTCGCCTCGCGCTCGCTGAGTCCGGTCTTGGCGGCCGTGAGGTCGCACACCCTGACGATGCTGGTACCCACCACGCCGGGGAAGGTCATGTCCCCCCCGGCGGCGTTGGCCCCCGCCACCCGCCCCTCCTTGTTGGCGGGGCCGGCAAGCGGCAGCCTCACCCTCCGGCCGGTAACCAGGCTCACCACCTCCACCACGTCGCCGCAGGCGTAGATATCCGGGTCGCTGGTCCGCATACGTTCGTCCACCACCACGCCGCCCGCGGCACCGATCTCCAGACCCGCATCCACGGCCAGCCCCAGCTCGGGCCTCACGCCGATGGACACCACCGCCACTTCGGCGGGAAGCAGCTCGCCGCTTGCCAGCTCCACTCCCTCCAGCTCCACCCCCCCTCGGAAGGCGGCCACCTCCGCTCCCAGGTGAAGGTGCGCGCCCCGATCCACCAGATGCGCGGCCAGCGGTGCCGCCATCTCGGCGTCCATCTGGGGCATCAGCTGCGGCAGCTTCTCCACCAGATGGGTCTCGATGCCCTGCTTCAGGAACGCCTCGGCCACCTCGAGGCCGATGAACCCCGCCCCCACCACCACCGCGCGGCGCACCTGCCGGGAGGCGATCACCTCCCTCAGCCGCTCCGCGTCTGGCACCGTTGTCAGGGTGAACACACCGGGGAGCGTGATCCCTGGCAGGGGAGGCAGGATCGGCCTGGCACCGGGAGCCAGGATCAGCCGATCATACCGTTCGAGGCTGGTCCTTCCCGATCGAAGGTCCCGAACCTCGATCGTGTGGGCTTCTCGGTCGATCCCGGTGACCTCGTGGTACAACCGAACGTCGATCCTGAACCGTTCGGCGAACCGCTCCGGGGTCATCAGAAGCAGATCCTCCATCCGCTGGATCTCCCCCGACACGTAGTAGGGAAGCCCGCAGTTGGCGAAAGAAACGTAAGGTCCCCGCTCGAAGATCACTATCTCCGCGTCCTCATTGGCGCGCCTGGCCTTCGTCGCCGCGCTCGCCCCGGCGGCCACCCCGCCGACCACCAGTATCCTCATCGATTCGGTTCTCATCTGCATGCCCAATCCCCGAGGGAACCACGCCTCTCGGCCCCGGCCGACGGGCGGTCCAGATCCGAGAGAGCGGCCCCGAATTCCCGGTCTGCAATGGGTTGCCCCACCGCACCGAGGAGCCCCGCACGAGTTCGTGCGGAATCGCTCGAATCCAGTGTAACCCCGGAGGGGTACCCTCGGCAACCCCGAACGGCGCCGCGCGACCGACGATGAGGCCAAATGTGTAAAGACAGTTGACACGACAGAACTACATGGAGTAGTATCCGGGCGCCCCACCCACGGCGGAAACCAGATCGGAGGTCCCACAGTGGCCGAGGAGAGACGCAGGCGTCTGATTGAGCTTCTCGCCTCCTCCACCATGCCCATACCAGGAGTTGAGCTGGGTCGGAGGCTCAGCGCCACCCGCCAGACGGTGGCCCAGGACATCGCCCTGCTTCGCGCCGCGGGTCACCCCATCGTTGGGACCGCCCGCGGCTACCTTCTGGCAGAGGCGCTGGCCCCGGGGCGTCACCGCGCCCTGCTGGCTGTCCGCCACCGCCCCGAGCAGACGGAGGCGGAGCTCTCGGCTCTCCTAGACCTCGGCGTCCGGGTGGTGGACGTGATCGTCGACCACCCGGTCTATGGCGAGATCCGGGGGATGCTGATGCTGGATTCCCGGGACGACCTACGGGAGTGGCTGGAGGGGATGCGTCAGAAGCAGGCGCACCTCCTCTCGGAGCTGACCGACGGTATCCACCTGCACACCGTGGAGGCCCCCCGTCCAGACCTGCTGCAACGCGCCCGAGCCGCACTGCGCCGGCTGGGCATCCTCTTCGAAGGATAAGGAAGGAGGCACGTCTCATGATGGCTGACGGCCGGCTGGCCGGGTCACACCTGGACCCCACCCTCAGACTGGACAAGCTGCAGCTCAGCCGCTTCCACTGGCGACTGCTACTGGTCAGCGGGATCGGCTGGATGTTCGACTCCATGGACGTGGGTATCATCTCCTTTGTGGTGGCTACCCTGGCGAGGGAGTGGAAGCTCCAGCCCGACCAGGTGGCCTGGATGCTGAGCGTGGGGCTGCTGGGGATGCTGCTGGGGGCAGCCATCTCGGGGACTCTGGCGGACCGCTTCGGCCGAAAGACCATCTTCCAGGCCACCCTCCTCACCTTCAGCCTGGCCACCGGCTTCTGCGCCCTGGCGTGGAGCTACGCCAGCCTGGTGGCGGCCCGCTTCCTCGTGGGGTTCGGCCTGGGTGGCGAGCTCCCCATAGCCAGCACCCTGGTTAGCGAGTTCTCACCTGCCCGGTGGCGCGGCAGGCTCATGGTCCTCCTGGAGAGCTTCTGGGCCTACGGATGGGTCCTGGCCGCCCTCGTCGCCTTCTTTCTCATCCCCCAGTACGGATGGCGGGTGGCCTTCCTGGTGGGGGCCGCACCGGCCTTCTACGTCTTCGTTCTCCGTCGCTCCCTTCCGGAGTCGCCCCGCTTCCTGCTGGCGCAGGGCCGACACGCCGAGGCGGAGGAGGTGATCGCTCGCGTCGAGCGCGAGTCGGGAGTCGCCACCCCGTTGGCCACGGTTCCGGAAGACGCCGCCCCTCACGGACACGTCGCCGCCTCCTCCGCCTTCCAGCGCTTCGCGGAGCTGTGGTCGCGCCGTTACCTCCGCCGAACCGTGATGCTGTGGCTGCTCTGGTTCACCATCGTCTACTCCTACTACGGCATCTTCACCTGGATGCCCACCCTCCTCTCGGAGAGCGGCCGCGACCTGACCAGGTCCTTCGCCTATGTCCTCATCATCACCCTGGCGCAGATCCCCGGCTATTTCAGCGCCGCCTACCTCGTCGAGAAGCTGGGCAGAAGGTGGACCCTGGCTGCCTATCTCTTCCTGACGGGCGTGGGGGCCTTCTTCTTCCGAAACGCCGGCACCGAGGTGGCGGTGCTCTTCTGGGGCTCTTTCATCTCCTTTTTCAACCTGGGCGCCTGGGGTGTCGTCTACACCTACACGCCGGAGCTGTACCCCACCCGCGTCCGAGGTACCGGTGCAGGCTGGGCAGCGGCCTGCGGCAGGCTGGCGGGGGTGCTGGCACCCCTGGTGGTAGGGCAGATGCTCCCTACCTGGGGGGTTGGCTACGAGGCGATCTTCCTCATGTTCTCGGGGGTGTTGCTGGTGGGCGCCGCCGACGTGGCGATCCTGGGAGAGGAGACCAAGGGGAAGACGCTGGAGGAGATCGCCGGTTAGCACGGGGATCGACGGGGCGGCCGCGTGGCCGCCCCGCCCATCTCACATGGATATCCCCCTGGCGGCTGCCACCCACTCCCTGACCGTGTGGTACATGGGGATGCCCCGGTCCTGGATGGCCCGCGATATGTGCTCGGTGTAGGGCCCACCCATGGAGCCACAAAGGATGGGCTTCTCATGCCCCGACGCGGCCTCGGCCAGCACATCCACGATCCCCTCATCAAGAGCCGTGTCTTGGAACACGAACCAGGGCATCACTATGTCCACGTTGGGATCCTCCATCAGCGCGCGGATCCCGACCTCATAGTCGGCGCTGGTGGCCGAGCCAGTGACGTCCACCGGGTTCTGCACCAGGTAGAAGGCGGGATAGGCAGCCCTGAGGCGGGAGACCGTCTCCGGCGAAAGTCCCGGCATGGAGAGGTGGGTGCCCTCCATCAGGTCCATCGCCTGCACCATGGTCCCAGCCCCGTTGCTGATCATGGCCAGCCTTCCGCCTCGAGCCCTGGGCTGCATGGCGAGCGCCCTGGCCACGGCCGCCAGCTCCTCGCAGCTATCCACGGTGATCACCCCCGCCTGGCGGAAGGCACCCTGTGCAACGGCGTAGCTTCCGCCGAAGAAGCCGGTGTGGGACATGGAGGCCCTGGCTGCCCTCTGGGATCGGCCGGCCTTGAACAGCACGATCGGCTTGATCGGAGCCACACGCCTGGCAGCCTGGAGAAGCTTCCTGCCGTCCGCCAGCCCCTCCACATAGCAGGCGATGACCCTGGTGGACGGATCCTCGGATAGGTAGGTGATCAGGTCCGCCTCGTCCACATCGATCCGGTTCCCGTAGCTGACGAACTTGCTCACGCCCACGTCGGCCAGCCACTCCATTATCGCGGCGCCCACGGTTCCCGACTGGGTGAGGATGGCTATAGGCCCCTTCTTTGGCCGAACCATCCGCTCGTGCACCTGGAAGAGGGTGTCCAGACCTGTCTCGGCATCGTACACCCCAATGCAGTTGCAGCCCACGATCCTCACACCTCTCTCGCGAGCCAGCCTCTTTATGGTCGCTTCCAGATCCTCCGCCTCGCCGCCCAGCTCCTTCCCGCCGCCTGAATGGATCACCATGTTGTGGATCCCCTTGTCGGCACACTCCCGGATGATCTCTGGCACCATGGGGAGTCCCACCGCCACCGTGACCAGATCCACCGGCTCCGGTATGGCCGATAGGGTGGGGTAGCACCTGAGACCCATGATCTCCGCCTTGGAGGGGTTCACAGGGTACACCTTGCCCCTGTACTGGTGTCTAGCAAGGCTGTCGAGAACCGAGTTGCCCACCTTCCCCCAAGTGGAGGAGGCCCCCACCACCGCCACCGACCTGGCGTGGAAGAAGCGATCCAGGTGGGCTGTATCGGGAGGCGGCACTGGCGGCACCTTGCCCTCGGGCTGCAGCAGCACCTTGGCATCTAGGACGCGATGCTGGTCGCCCCATACCACGATGGGATTCAGGTCCACCGCCTCCAGCCTGTCCCCTAGGTCCTCCCCCATCCGCGCGGCCTGCATCAGCAGTCGAACCAGCATCTCCTCAGACACGGCCGGCTGTCCTCGATAGCCCTCCAGGAGAGGTCTACCCCGGATCTCGCGGACCATGGCTCGGGCATCCTGCTCGCTGATGGGGATGGTCCGGAAGCTGACGTCGTGCAGCACCTCGGTGAACACCCCACCCAGGCCGAACATGATCACAGGCCCGAACTGGGGATCGCGGGTGAGTCCGATGATGACCTCGACCCCTTGTCGCACCATCTCCTCGACCATGATCCCGTCGATCCGAGCCACCGGCGCCCTGCGCCTCACACTGTCGAGGATTCTGGCAAATGCAACCTGAACCTCGTCTCTCGAGCCACAGCCCAGCTCGACACCACCCACGTCGGTCTTGTGGAGGATGTCGGGTGAGGAGACCTTCAGCACCACGGGGAACCCTATCTCCTCAGCCAGATCAGCGGCGGCCCTGGCATCTCTGGCCAATTCCCCCCGAGGGGCAACGAAGCCGTATTCCCGGTACATGGAGATCCTCCTCGGCTCTAGCGCGCTCGATGCTCGCTGGCCAGCGTCACGTAGTGGCGGGTCGTCTGAGCCATCCTCGCCAGGTCATCATCCGTCAGCTCTCTTACCACCCTGGCAGGCACCCCCAGCGCCAGGCTGCGCGGGGGAATGGTCTTCCCCTCACCCACCACCGCCCCGGCGCCCACCATGCTGCCGGCACCGACCACGGCGCCCGTCAGCACGACGGCGTGGATGGCGACCAGCGCCCCGTCTTCCAGTGTGCAGCCGTGGATCACGGCATTGTGCCCCACCGACACGCCGTTTCCTATCACCGTTGGGGCGCCCGGCGCCACGTGGACCGTGCTGTTGTCCTGGATGTTGCACTCGCGACCTATGGTTATGGGAGCGATGTCACCCCTGATGACCGTGTTGTACCAAATGCTGCTTCCGGGGCCAATGGTCACGTCGCCGATGACCAAGGCCCCCTCCGCGATGAATACATCCTCAGCCACCCTAGGCATCACACCCTTGTACGGGATTAGCGGCACCGGATCCTCCTCCTGTCCTCCGTCAATCCTACTGCTCGACTAGATCGATCATGGATGTTCCATGCTGAGCGGGCCCCTTCTGGGACCATCTCGCCACGTAACCACCCCGGCAGCCACCTTACGAACGTCAGCGGTTAGCGCCGTCCAGGGCCTCAGCCGTGAGCCTAACGATATCATCCAGAGTGTCGGCTACTCTGACCCCCACCGACTCGAGGACCCGCACCTTGTCCACGGCGAGCCCGCTTCCCTCGGAGGAGATAGCCCCTGCGTGCCCCATCCGCTTCTCCGGGGGCGCCGTCTTGCCACTGATGAAGGCCACCACGGGCTTGCTCATCTCCGCGATGAACCGGGCGGCGTGCTCCTCCTGGCCACCCCCTAGCTCGCCGATCATGACCACCGCCCTGGTCTCCGGATCCTTCTCGAAGAGCTTCAGATACTCGACAAAGTTGGTGCCGATGACCGGGTCGCCGCCGATGCCCACACAGCTGGTCTGGCCGATCCCGGCCTCGCACATCAGCTTGGTCACCTCGAAGCAGAGGGTGCCGCTGCGGGAGGCCACCCCCACGGGGCCCGGCATGGCCGTAGAGGGCGGGTACATCCCCAGGCTCGTCTGGCCAGGCGTGATGATCCCTGGGCAGTTGGGACCGATGACCCAGCTCCCATGCCGCGCCCCGAGGGCCCGGATCCTCATGGCGTCGTGAACCGGCACCCCCTCTGTGATCACAACCACCAGCGGGATCCCGCTTTCGATGGCCTCCGTAGCCGCGTCAAGGGTGAAGGGGGCAGGAACGTAGATGACCGAGGCATCTATGGAGTGCTTGGCCTTGGCTTCCGCGATGGTGTCGTAGATCGGGACCCCCAGCACCTCCTGGCCTCCACGCCCCGGTGTCACGCCCGCCACGATCTTGGTTCCGTAGTCCAGCATCAGCTTGGTCTGGATCTGTCCGAAGCGCCCGGTAGCCCCTTGAACCAGCACCCGGGTGCTAGAGTCGACTAGGATAGACACGTCCGCCTCCAAGTAGCAGGGTTCGGAGCCCGGCAAGGTAGAACTTCAGCCTGCCCGTCTGCCCCAGTCCAGGATTCTCACGCATTCGACCTGGTGGCGGCGAGGGCTGCGGCCCGCGTCGCCTCTTGGATGGATGGGAACACCTTGATCCCCACCGAACGGAGCATCTCCTCGCCCACCTCGGCGCGGGTCCCGTGCACCACCGCGAAGATGGGTACCCTTGGCGGTCGAGCGGCCACGGCATCCAGCACACCTCCAGCCGCATCCTCGGGCAGCGATATGGAGAGGCTGAAGGCCAGGAGTATGGACCTCACTCTTGGGTCCTGCTCGGCCTTCTTCATGACCAGGGTCAGGGCATCCCGCGCCTTGGTGCGACTCGCTCCACCGCCAGTGTCAAGGAAGTTGGCCGGTCGGGCGCCGTAGTGCCGTACCAGGTCCAGCAGGGAAAGCACCAGCCCAGCCCCGTTGCCCATGATGGCGACCTCTCCCTCCAGGTCCACGTAGCTCACCTTCTTCTCGCGCCCCTCCCTCTCCAATGGAGTCAGCGCCGCGTCGTCGCGACGCCCCTGCAGGAAAGGCTGTCGGAAGGCAGCGTCATCGTCCAGGATTACCTTGGCATCGGCCGCCACCAGCCTGCCGTCGGTGGTGGCCACCAGGGGGTTCACCTCCAGCAGGTAGGCATCCATCCGGCAAAAAGCCGAGTAGAGCTGCATGAGAAAACGGGAGAAGGAGACTGCATCATCCCCCGCCAGCCCAGCAGTCTTGGCCACCTGGAGCGCCTCGTGTGCCCTCAGCCCCTTCAGGACGTCCACATGGTGGCGAGCCACCGCCTCGGGTCGGGCCCTGGCAACCTCCTCGATCTCCACTCCGCCCTCGGCGCACGCCAGGATCAGAGGGCTCCCCGCCAGGCGATCCACCGAGATGCTGGCGTACATCTCGCGAGCGATCTGCAGCCGTTCCTCCACCAGGACGCGCTGGACCTTCTGACCTGACAGGCTGGCGTCCAGGATCTGAGCAGCAATCGATCCTGCCTCGGCGCGGGTGGCCGCTGGCCGCACCAGTCCGGCCTTGCCACGACCGCCAACCAGTAGCTGCGCCTTCACCACTACCGCGTCCCCCAGAGCCGCGGCCGCGATGGAGGCCTCCTCGGGGTTGGAAGCTACCTCTCCACGAGGAACCGGAATCCCATTCTGCGCCAGAAGGAGTTTCCCCTCGAACTCGTACAACCTCATCATCGAGCACCACAACAGTTAGAGTAGGTCACCGGTGCCGCCGAGGGGCAGGGCGGCCGCTCGCCCCGGTGCGAGCCAGGCCGACACAGCCTTCTATCTGCGGCGGACGGCGCCGGGAAAGGGGAAGAAAAGGGGCCGACATCGGCATTCTATGCCGCCTCGCCTCCCCCGGTCAACGACATCATCGACGGTTCCCCAATTGCGTCACCACGCCTGGCAGCCCACGCGCCGGACCCTGGATCAGTAGTGGAAGCCGCCGCGGTCTGGGGAGATTTCGGTGGATAATCCCTTGGAATTGTGGATAACTCGTCGCCTATCAGCATAGCGATGGATGGTACTTGGCACGAGGTCATCAGATGCTATACTGAGTGGCGATGTAAGAGAGCTCGCCTGAGAGAGGCGCCAGAAAGCGATCGCGCGGTGGCGCACAGAGCTGCCTGGGGTCCGAGAGCAGCTGTAGGGCATCGCATCAGGGACCCTGGGCCGTCCCGTTGACGGCGCTCCGCCCATGGGTGATGGGCGTCGCCGCCCGCTGAAAGGGGGTGGCGGGGCAAGAACGGCTTTTCGCGGGTTGGGTTCAGACGAAAGGGGTGGTAGCGATGGAGGCGAAAGAGTCCTGCTTCTTTCGAGCCCTCTACGAGGTGGCGGTCACCATCAATTCCAGCCTGGAGCCCAGAGACGTCCTGAAGGCCATCGTCCAGAGCACTGCCAGCGCCTTGGGCGCCAAAGGGTGCTCCATCATGCTCCTCAGCCCGGACCGCCGCGAGCTGCGGCACGGGGTCGACTTCGGGCTCAGCGACTGGTATATCCGGAAAGGTCCGGTCCACGTGGACCTCAGTATGGCGGAGGCGCTGGAGGGTCGATCCGTGGCCGTGCTGGACGCCGGACACGACCCCCGCGTGCAGTACGGGCCCCAGAACATCCAGGAGGGGATCGCCTCGATCCTCTCGGTGCCCATCCGGCTGCGCGGCCAGGTGATCGGGGTCATGCGGGTGTACACCGCGCAGCCCACGGAGTTCACACCGGCCGAGATTGAGTTCGTGGAGGCAGTGGCCAACCTGGGAGCCATCGCCCTGGAGAACGCCCGCCGCCACGACGAGGTGCAGTACAACTTCGACCAGATCTCCCGCTACATCTACAGCGACACGTGGATCTCCCAGATGTGGGGGGCGGAGAAGAGCAGGTAGTGCATCCATATTATTGGCGCACAGACCGCGCCACCTGGACCTAGGGTGAGGCGGGGTGGTGTGCTCACCCCGCCTTCTGGCGGAAGACCCAAGGGCAAGGTCCGCCAGCCACTATGCGCGGGCGGAGATCTCCCGGCTCAACACCTCGAATAGCTCCTCGGGTGTCCCAGGATAGGGCTCGCCGGATCGGGCCAGACGATCGGTGGTGGAGAGAAGCAGCGCCAGGGTACGATCCGAGATACCCATGGCGACCCTGACCTGGCGCTCCAGCGTGTCGTGGAGGGCCGACCAGTTGTGGTGAGGTGTCTCCTCCCACCACAGGTTGACATCTTCCATCGATAGACCAGCCAACTGCAGCCTCCCAGCTCCTTTCGATCGGGGGACGCAGCAAGCAGGTTTTGGGCCAGGGGCTGGACGAGAGACGCGGTCAGAACACCCGCGTGTTGTTTATGATCAGCTCGAACTGGCACTTGAGGAACTGGGCGGCCTTCCTGGCCATCAGCATTCGAGGCAGGAAGATCTCGAAGTAGTCCAGCACACCACCCGGCAGCGACTCCGTCTCGATGGAGAGATCGTAGGCGATCACTCGGCGCTTGGCATCGACCTTCACATAGCTACGACGGGCGGCGTAGTTCACCCTGTCGTGGTTGTCGAAGCTGGCGGGGTTGGGGTTGCGCACCCTGCTGCGGTGGACGTCCGACTTGTCGGCCAGGATCAGGGCGGCGCTTATGTCGCTGACTGGCTCTCCATCGCCCTCATCGTGGTTGGAGATGGCGGCCACCACATCCACTATCTCCTGCGGGGGCATCCCGAGCCGCTGGAGGAGGCCCATGGCGATCGCCCCTCCCGTGGAATGGTGGCCCGATCTGCCCACCAGGTTCCCCACATCGTGCAGGTAGCCGGCGATGGCCCCCAGCTCGGCCCTCCTCGGCGGCACCTGGAGCTGCATCAGTATCCCGTGGGTGACCGTGGACACCAGGTTCGCATGGCGCAGCCCGTGCTCCGTGTATCCTTTCAAGACGGCCTGCTGGTCAGCGCCCTCCAAATAGCAGCGGATCTCGGCCGAAGACCGAACCATATCCAGGGTCACCAGCTGCCCAGATTCGCTCCTGACGGTCTCATCCGGCTCGGACATCATTGTCGTAAAAACCCCTTCTAGCGAGATGGCGTGGGCGTAACTGCCGCGGGTGGGCGCGTCGGGGTCCACGTGGGCGGCATGGGCGGCACGTACACGGGATTGGATGGCTGTGGAACCGGCGTCGGTGTGCCCGCGATGGCTGGTGCGGTGGGTGGCAGCCCCGGGGTGACCCACAGCGGGAAGGACGGGGTTGGGGTCGATGTGGCGGCCGCGGTCGGCGTCACAGTGTGGGTTGGAGTGGCCGCCAGGTGGCCGGGCGTGGGGGTTCTGGTGGGGGCCGGGGCGCTTCTTGGAGGGCTCTCGACCGCAGGCGCACGGGTGGGGGAGGGCTCGGCAGCAACGCGGGCGAGGGAGGTGGGCTCTGGGCTGGCCGGCCGCACCGTGGGCTGGGCGGAGGCCATGGCACGCGGCGTCACCGTGGGGGTCGCGGACAGGCGAGCCGCCTCGGCGTGGCGGCTGGATGCGGCCAGTCCCAGCAGACCTAGACTGTACAGCCAGGCGGAGAAGAGGAAGAGGGCGACTCCGCTTCCCACGGCCACCTTCTTGACATCGTTGAGCTGATCGAACCACAGCCAGAAATCACGCCATCGATCCATAAGTCAACCTCGGAAGACAGGGATTTGATGGCGCAGCGCTGGGCGTGAACGCCCTGCACCGACAGCCGAAGATCAGATCTTGACGGTCCGGATGGCGTGGATGTCCGGGACCGCCAGCAGCTTCTCCACCAGATCGGGGCCGACGGGGTCATCGACCCCGATCACCATGAGTGCCTCTCCCTTGGGGGCCAGCCGCCCAACCGCCATGAACGAGATGTTCACGTCGGCGCTCCCCAGCACCGTGCCCACATGGCCGATCATCCCTGGGCGGTCCCGGTGATAGCTGAAGAGCATCACCCCACCGGCCAGCACCACGTCCACCCAGTACCGGTCCACCCTCACCAGATGGGGCTCGCCCAGGAGCGTGGTCCCGGCGACCACGTGGGAGGAGCGGTCGGTGTCCACCTGGACGGTGACAAGGTTGCTGTAGTTGTTCACCTGCGCCGTCTTCCTCTCCATCACGTTGAGGCCACGGCTGCGGGCGATGACCGGAGCGTTGACCAGGTTGATCTCCTCGGCCAGAATGGGCGACATCAGACCCTTGATGATCATCGCCTTCAGCGGGGAGGTATCCAGCTCGGCGATCTCCCCGGCGTAGGTAACCTCGATTGAGCGGAGCTGCCCCTCGGCGATCTGGGTGGCCAGGCTGCCCAGCTTGGCGGCCAGCTCCATGTAGGGGCCCAGGACCGACATGGCCTCCGGCGGAATGACCGGGGCGTTTACCGCGTAGCGGGCGGACCTGCCCTCCAGGACGGCGATGATCTGCTCCGCCACGTCCAGGGCCACCTCCACCTGAGCCTCGATGGTGGAACCCGCCAGATGGGGGGTCACCACCACCTTGTCGTGGTGCAGGAGAGGGCTGTCGGCCGGGGGCGGCTCCTGGGCGAAGACGTCCAGCGCGGCACCCGCTATGGTTCCGCTGTCCAGCGCCTCCAGGAGCGCGGCCTCGTCCACTATGCCGCCCCGCGCGCAGTTGATCAGCCTGGCGGTGCGCTTCATGCGGCGAAGCTGCTCCGCGCCGATCAGCCCCCTGGTCTGGGGCGTCAGTGGAACGTGGAAGGTGACGAAGTCGGCCCGAGCCAGCAGGTCGTTCAGACCGGTCGCCTCAACACCTAGCCTGGCGGCGTGCTCGACCGAGAGGTAAGGGTCGTAGGCGATCACCGCCATCTCCAGCCCCAGGGCCCGCCTGGCGACCTCCGTGCCGATCTTCCCCAGCCCCACCACGCCGAGGGTCTTGCCCCGGAGCTCCACCCCCATGAAGCGGGAGCGCTTCCACTCGCCGGCCCGCAGGGAGGCATGTGCCTGGGGGATGCAGCGAGCCAGGGCCAGCATCATGCCGATGGTGTGCTCGGCGGCGGCGATGTTGTTTCCAGTGGGGGCGTTCACCACCACGATGCCCCTCCGCGTCGCGGCCGCGACATCGATGTTGTCGATGCCCACCCCCGCCCGGCCAATGACCTGGAGCCGCTTCCCGGCCTCGATCACCTCCGCGGTGACCTTGGTCTCGCTCCGAACCACCAGGGCGTCGTAATGGGGTATTATGCGCGTCAGCTCCTCCGGGGAGAGGCCGGTTCTCACATCCACATGCGCCCTCTCACGCAGGTAGGCGATGCCATCTTCGGCCACGGGGTCGCAAACAAGCACTCTCATGATCACCGCCTGGAACCAGGGATAGTAGCATCCGGAGACCGCCCCGGGACGGTCTGCAGAATATACCCCAGGGTGTGGTACGGGTCAAGTGCGGATTATGTCGACCATACAGCCGGTCGCCACGAGGCACCTCTCCTGCAAACAGGCTATCATGGGCTGCTGGAGCCACACGGAGGAGGATGCCGCGGGGAGATGAATATCAGGATCATATCGGAGCGAATAGAGGCCATCCATCAGAACCAGGAGATGGGCGCGACCCAGCTGGCAAGGGAGGCCGTACGGCTGCTGGGAGAGATCGCCGAGGACCCCGAGATCCCCATCAGCCTCTTCCCAGAGCTCCTGGCCGGTGCGAGCCGAGACCTGGCCCGCGCCAGGCCCAGCATGGCCTCCATCTACAACGCCGTCGGATCCCTGGTAGCCGCGTGGCTCGAGTCCGGAGGCGAGAGCAATGCCGGGCCAGCCAGGGCCGCTGTGGCCGAGGCGGCTCGCCGGTGGATCGCCAGGCAGGAGGCGGCGGCAGGAGTCATCGCCGACCACGCGGCGGAGGTGATAGGCGGGACCGTCATCACCCTCAGCTTCTCCTCCACCGTCCTCCGGACCCTGGAGGAATGCTGGTCCCGGGGCCTCCTAGAGGAGGTGATCGTCGCGGAATCTCGGCCCCTTTGCGAGGGTCGTCGCACCGCGGAAACCCTGGGCTCCAGGGGCATCCCCACCACCCTGATCACCGACGCCCAGATGGGGCTCTTCGCTGCCGAGGCACGGGCGGCCGTGGTGGGCGCGGACACCATCAGGCCCAACGGCTCCCTGACAAACAAATCCGGCACCCTGCTGCTGGCCCTGGCGGCCCGCCGGTGCCGTGTGCCCTTCTACGCCCTCGCGGAGACCCATAAGATCGCCCCCAACGTGGGGCCCTTCCGGACTCCTACCCTGGAGGAGAAGGACCCACGAGAGCTGCTGGCCGAGCCCCTGCCGGGGGTCACCGTGCGGAACATCTACTTCGACCTCACCCCGGCCCGCTATATCACGGGCTACATCACCGATGCGGGGGTGCTGAACCGGCAGGAGGTGGCCAGCCTGGCGCAGAAGGCACCCGGGGCGATCCTGGCCGCCCAGTGAGAAAGGGCTGGCCCACCCTGGATCGGCTACAGGCTCAGCCGTTCAATGGTGGCGACGCCGGCGCCCTCCCTGACCATCTCTGCTATGGCGCGCTCCGAGTCGTGAGGCTGGAGGTTGACCCCCAGGCTGGCGTCCACCAGCAGGGTGACCCCGAAGCCCCGCTTTGCCCCTTCCAGCACCGTCCACCTGACGCAGTAGTCGGTGGCAAGGCCGCCCACGTAGAGGTGCTCCACCCCCCGACGGCGCAGCGACTCGGCCAGCGGCGTGCCGTCGGCCTCCACGGCGTCGAAAGCGGAGTAGGAATCCCTCTCGGGATCCATCCCTTTGGACACCACGATCACGTCGGCGCCATACTGCAGATCCTGGTGGAACTCCGCCCCTTTCGTCCCCTGGACGCAGTGGGGCGGCCAGATCCCCCCGTACTCCTTGAAATGCCGGGTGACCCTGGGGTGCCAGTCCCGGGATGCGAAGATCGGCAGCCCCGCAGCGCGAAAGCTGGCCAGGTACTGGTTCACTATGGGGACAACCTGGTCACCCTCGGGCACCGCCAGGGCGCCGCCTGGTAGGAAATCGTTCTGCACGTCCACCACGATAAGTGCGCTCTTCCCGGCCATGGCTCACCCTCCTCCCTACCACAGGGTGAACACGGGCCCGGATGTCCGGGCCCGAAAGCCCAGGATCGAACAGGGCACGGCTCCACGCAGACACCGTGCCCCTCTTTCGATCCTGCGGACGACCTACCTGGCGGCCTGCAGCCAGGCGGGCAGCTCCGACTCCTTCATCCCCGCGAAGCGGCAGGAGTATCGGCAGGTCTCGCACACCGCCTTCAGCCCGGCCACAGGCTTTTCCCCCTTGATCGCCTCAATCAGATCGATGGCCTTCCTCATGTTGGCATCGTCGCCCCAGGCGATGAGCACGACGGCGCCCTCCGATCCGCCGATGCCGCCCGAGGCCACATGCTTCGCCTCCAGGTCGAACAGGATCTTGAGAGCCTGGATCTCAGTCACCACCTTTGCCCGGGTCAGCAGGTACATGCCGAAATCGGCTCCCATGCTGTAGTCCAGGGTCTTGGCCCCCGCAAAGAGGGCGCCGTCCTTGACCGACGCAACCATCTTCTCGAGCCCGATGGGCACGATGTAGTTGAGCCCTTGCGAGGTGATCGTCCCGATGGTGGCGGCGACGGTTCCTCCATCGAAACCAGAGGTGATCACCCCCACGTTCCCCTCCGGGTCGATGGCATTCCCGCCCTTGATCACCACGGTCTCACGGTGGAAATCCTCGAAGGCCTCTTTCACGGTTTTCTGGACCAGCTCCCCCTTATGGAAGACAAGCGGGAACGGGACCCTATCAGCAGGGTTGGTGACACAAAGCAACCCTTTGGTGCTGATCCCCGCCGTGAACCGGGCGGGTTCGATGTCGCGACCCAATAGCTCCTGGGCCACGTAGGCGTTGGTGGTGCCGCCACCCAGGATCACGTATGCCCTCTCCAAGGCGGCGCGGACCTCGGGCATTCGCACCACAGCCTTGGCGATCAACCTCTTGGATTCCGCCGGTGCAAGAGTAAATGCGGCCTTCACAGCTCCTCTTCCTCTCCTATCCTCAGACTTCCACCGCAGCCCTGGTCTTGGCTATCTGCTGGGCATGATCGCGGTCGTGTCGGATCAGCATCTCCACCAGCTGCCTGCCCGTCATCGGACCGTACCTGCCGTGCCGGGAGGTCCTCTCCAGATCGGCAGTCCCCAGTCCGGAGACGGCCCCCAGCACCTCCATGTGCGCGGCGCAGAGCCGGAGCAGCACACCGGGGAGGCCATCCTCCTCCGCTTCCGCCCTCTCCTTTTCCCACTCCGCAGCCTGGTAGCCGGACAGGTCGGGCTTGCCCTGGCGCAGCTCGTCGAAACGCCGAAGCTGGAGGCGGTTCACGTCGGCCACGTGGTGCAGAACCTCGACCGTCGACCACTCGTTGGGCTCGGGTCGCTTCCACGCGGTCTCAACCCTCAGCCCTTCCAGCGACTTCAGCAGCTCGCCCCTCGCCGCCAGAAGCTCGCACAGCAGGTCACTGTTTTGCGCGCTCAACACGCCCCTCCAATCTGCTCACGTCGCAGTAACCTACGACAGCCGATGCGCGACTACCCACGCTAATGGAACCCCATTCACGGTGTTCGCGTCTTCTGCTCGCGACTGACTGGAAGACCAGCCATCTCGCCAGCCGCGAGCACCATCAGCACCTCATCTGGGCCCAGACGAGGGAGAGGCGCACTCACCTGGTCTCCTAGCAGCCCCAGTGCCTTGCCAAGGACCTTCAGAGCGTGGATGCTCTTCCACCCCTGAACCGGCATGAACTGAAACACCTTGGCTTCGCACGCGAACGCCGTTCGTAGATCTCCGTGACGTACGGCCTCTACCAACTCGGACAGCAGTTGTGGGAAGATGTTTGCTTCCCCAGGCACAAGTCCGTCCGCACCGCCTAGCAGACTCCCTACCGCCAGTGTTGTCCAACCCTGCAGGACCGTGAAGCCGGGATCGGGGCGTCCATGAATGATGGCCCTCACCGTGTTCCAGTTCCCCGAGCTATCTTTGACCCCCGCGACTCCCGGCAATTCCGCCAGCCGCAGAACCAGCTCGGCTGTCAATGCTACTTTCGTGGCGGATGGAATACTGTACAGCAGGACTGGCAGATCGGCTGCATCCAGGACTCGTCGAAAGTGATAGTACAGATCATCCTCCGTGAAGCCATCATAGTAGTAAGGGGTCGTCACGACATAGGCTGCCAATCCCCGACCAGAAAGGGCGCGGATCTCGTCGATTACCTCGTTCGTGCTGGGCCTTAACACCCCACCGATCACCGGAACTCGACCGGCGACAGCCTCCACCGTCTCTTCAACGAGAGCCTGACGAACGGTCAGCCGCAGGTTGGGGCCCTCCCCCATTGAGCCAAGCACGAACAGGCCGCTGGCTCCCCCTGTGACTATATAATCGACTAGCCGACTCACGGATGGTCTATCCAGGCCCTCCTCATCGTCAAGAGGCGTTAGCATCGGCGGAATGATACCAGCGAACCGAGCGCTCAAAGCTATTCCTCCAGTTGAGTTGCTCCCCACGCGGTCGTCACGGTTTCGTCACCCCTGGGACGGCGTCGACAAGCTGTGGCGGCAGCGGTGCTACCCCTTTATGCTGCCGCTGGTCATCCCGACAATGATCTGGCGCTGCGCCACAATGGTGATGATCAGCACGGGCAGCGTCACCAACAGGGCCGCGGCCGCGAGATTCCCCCAAGCGAACTGGTTGAAGTTCAGCATGCTGAAGATCGCCACCGGCAGGGTTCTGGTATCCTGGCCAGCTAGGATGACCGCAAAGATGAAATTGTTCCATGAGAAGATGAACGAAAGGATTGCCGCAACCACCATTCCAGGTCGGGCCAGCGGCATCAAGATGTGGCGAAAGGCTCCCCAGATGTCGCAGCCGTCGACGAGGGCTGCCTCCTCTAACTCCGGGTGGAGCCCCTCAAAGAAGCCCATCATCACCCAAATGGTTATCGGGAGGCCGATCACCAGATGGGTGATGATCAAAGCCCACAAGGTGTTGTTGAGGCCCAAGAATCTGAACAGCATGAACCAAGGTATCAGGAAACTCAGGCCAGGCGTCATCCTAGAGGTAAGCACCAAAATGGCCAGTCCGTTGGCCTTAGCCTTCGCAATCCCATAGCCGGCGGGAACACCCAGAAGAAGAGAGAGGAATGTAGACGTAGTGGCCACCACCATGCTGTTATAGGTATAGAGACCGAAGGGATTGTCATTGAGAACGTGGGCAAAATTGACGAGGGTCGGGTGGGGCGGGATGAAGATGGGGGGATAGGCGGTGTTGTCCACATCTGGTTTGAGGGAGAGGGAAAGCCACCAGAGGAAAACGAAAATCGTTGGGGAAAGCACCAGGAACAGCAAGAACGCGAAGCCGAGCCGCCCTACCGCCCGCCTAAGCCAGGATGCACGCCGCACTCCCTTGCGGGTTCGAACAACCGTCACGTCCATAGAGTCTTCTGCCTCAGATAGAGCATGAGCAAGGCGCTCATGACGATGATCACGAAGAAGACGATCACGACTGCCGACGCATAGCCCACCTTGTAGTACGCAAAGGCCTCCAGGTAGAGAAAGATATTGATAGTCTCAGAGGCCGTCCCTGGCCCTCCTTGTGTGCTAGCGTAGATTACGTCGAAGGCCTTAAGGGCATCAACGGTCCTCAGCATCGCTGCTACCATCACAAACGGCATTATAAGGGGAAGGGTAATATGGCGGAACACCTGGAACCAGTTCGCGCCATCGATGGTAGCGGACTCATACGGATCGGTGGGTATGGCCGCTAGCCCCCCCAAGACAATCAGCATCACTAGCGGCGTCCACTCCCATGCCTCGACGAGCGCCAGCGCGGGGATAACCGTGTCCGGCCCATAAATCCAAAGCGATGGAGGCAGATGCACCAATGACAGGAGGTAATTGAGCACCCCGAGCTGCGGGTGAAAGATCATAGCCCAGATCAGCGCCAGCGCGACCGGCGTTGCCATCATGGGCATGATGAACACGCCCCTCAGAAAGCTCCTCAGCGGAAACTCCTGATTGAACAGAGCCGCCGCGATAGTCCCGAAGATCACCGGAAGCACCACACTCAGAATGGTGTAGTAAAGGGTGCGCCAGGTCGCATTCAGAAACCGGTCATCGTGGAGAAGGCTGACGTAGTTTCCAAGGCCGACAAACACGGGAGGCGTGGCCACCCCCCAGTCGTTGAGGCTCATATAGACATTGAACACCCAGGGGAAGATTATCGTGAGGGCCATGACCAGGAGGGCCGGATAAATGAACCTGTAGTAAGTCCGCTTGCGTCGGAAAGCCGACGGACGTCGTCCGGAATCTGGCACCGATCTAGCCTCAGGCATTGATGTACTCAATCTCGATCGTCCCCACCTTCCGGCAGCCCAAGCACTCTCGCGTCAGGGCCCGGGAGGCCCTCCCCCCCGCGATCCCGCCAGCGGCTTCCACCGCGGCGAGCAGGGCCTCCCGCACCTCGAAAAGCCTGTCGAGAGTGCAGCGATGCGCTAGCTGCTGAGGCTTTTCTCCAGTATTGGCTTGAACTGCTCGGTTGCTTTGTCCAGCTCGCTCTTGGGATCCGCGCCGTTGATCATGTTGGTGAGAGCAATCCCGAAAGTGTCGCGGAACTCGGTGACCGGGATGATGGCAGGAAGTCCAGGCATCCCGATCTTCTGGGACTCTAGGAGGGTCGTCACCCATTCCCGTGGAACCTTGAGCTGATTGAGAGCGGCTTGGTCCTGATAAGCGGACTTCCGCACCGGCGAGCCAGCCCCGGTTATGAGCATCTCCACGTTGAACTTCTTTTGGGTGTACCACTGACAGAAATACCAAGCCGGGCCCACCTTCTTTGTGGTGGCCGTGATGCCTATACCGTTCCCGAACATGCCTGAATGACGGGCCTTCGGTCCTCCAGGCTGGAGGCCGTATCCTACCTTCCCAACCACCCTCGACTTGCTTGGATCCTCTAATGGGGCAGTGAAGCCGATCCCATCGAACCACATAGCCACGGTACCTTGCTGGAAGGCAGCCTGACACTCCATCCAGTTGAAGCCGTTCACGCCCGGCGGGGCATACTTGGAGAGCAGGGTCTGGTAGATCGTGGCGGCAGCAACGGCCTCCGGACCGTTCGTGTGCATGACATTCTTGTCGTCGATGGCCTGCACATCCCAGCCCTGCATGAAGCAGGTCCACACCGGCGTGTTGGCGTTTTTCAGCCCCCTAGCGGCAAACCCCGCAACTCGGTTTGCAGGGTCGTGCAGCTCCTTCGCGGTTGCCACCAGTTCATCCAGGGTGGTAGGTGGCTGGAGGTTCTTCTTCGCGAACAGCTCCTTGTTCCAGTAGAGTATCCATTGATCCACGGCCAACGGGATCGTGTCTAGCCGACCGTCGGCCTGGGTCGCGTACTTGACGGAACCATCCGTGAAATCGGCAAAATCGAAGTCGGGGTTGGTCATCGATGGATCTTTGATCAGTTCCCGCAGGTCGAGCAGCCATTTCCCTTTTCCGAACAGCCCCTTGGTCACATGCCACGACTCGTCGGTAACGTCGAAGCTGGGATTGCCGGAGGTGAACTCGATGATCTGCTTCTGCCGTTGCTGCTGCTCTGGAATGATATCGGCGTTGACCTTTATCCCCGTGAGATCCTCGAATTCCGCCAGATGCGCCTTCCGAACATCAGTGTACGAAGCGACAACGAGCAGAGCGTTGATGGTCTCGCCCTTGAAGCGCTTCCAATCGAAGTTGCTACCAAGTGTCGACACGACGGCTGGAGCGGCCGGGGTCCCCTGACCCGTTACAGGTGCTGCAGTCGCAGCCACAGCACTCTTTGTCGGGGTCGGCGAAGGCTGTGCGGATGGTGCACAGCCGGACAAGGCGGCTAGCCCCGCCAGGCCTGCACCGAGCTTCAGGAGATCTCTACGGGTCATCCGCTTTCTCAGGGCGGACGATGTTCCCTCTACTATCCGGGTAACATGGGGTGAGCGCATTGGATCCAAGTCGCCTGGCTTCCAGTCGGACATGATCTCCTCCATGAATAAGCTCACCAGAACACTCCGCAGAAACGAACCTGCGAGATCTCGTGGGTGTCTCCCCGATCAGTCTGCCACTCGGACGTGCCGCCCCAGCGCCATCTGCCCCAGCCTCCTCCATATGCCAGCGCACCCGAGACTCGAATCGAAGCGCTCGTGGGACAGGGCCGCTGGACCCCTCGCGTTCCGAGAAGAGCTTTGACCGTGCTCCCGTTCATTTCGCGTCTATCCCCGCCCTGTTTCTTGAGACCTCCTTTCCCTCTACCATCCACCCCCAGTGGCACATCCCTGGTCTCAGGCAAGCGGTCTCGGGGGCCCAGCCGACTTCCTCACGACCAACTCTGTCGGCAACACGATCTCTTGTACGTCGGCAGGGCCCTCACCACATAGCCGGTCCAGCAGAAGCTCCGTGGCACGACGCCCAATCTCATACGCCGGCTGGGTCATCACCGTTAGGAATTGGTCCATAACGAGGGATTCGGGAATATCGTCAAACGCCACTACTGATATGTCCTCTGGGACCCGCAAGCCCACCTCGCGGAGAGCCCTTAGAACACCGACCGCGATCAAATTGTTGCCGGCAAACAGCGCGGTCGGCAACTGAGACGACGACAGAACCTCCCGAGCCATGCGGTATCCACCCTTCTGGCTGTAGCTGTCGTGCAACACCGGGTGCTGCCCGTCGTCTAGGCCAGCCTCTGCAAGCGCCCTCTGGTACCCGGCACTTCGGTCTATGGCCGTAGATACGGCCCGCGGGCCCATGAGCGCGGCAATCCTTCGGTGTCCGAGTTCGATGAGGTAGCGCACCAGTAGGTACGCCCCCTGCTCGGAGTCACACCGGACCGTGTCGACTTGGAATCCGGAAACCCTCCGATCGACCACCACAACTGGCGTCGCTTGAGACTTGAGAAACGTGAGAGACTCAACCGAGTCAGACGCCGGGACCAGCAGCACTCCATCGGTCTGTTTCTGCACCAGAACGTTCAGGTACTCAAGTTCCTCGCCCTGAGACTCGTCTGTGTTGCAGAACATGACGCTGAAGCTCTGCTCACTGGCCGCATCTTCCACCCCACGAGCCACCGTGGTGAAAAACGGATTCGTGATGTCGGTAACAACCAACGCGATGGTTTGCGTCTGTTTGAAGCGAAGGCCGCGTGCAAGCGCGTTGGGAACGTAGCCGAGCTTGGCGATGGCGGCCTCAACCCGCTCCCGAGCCTCCCGACTGGTGTGGCCAGAGTTGTTAATGACTCTAGACACCGTCATAGTGGAGACTCCCGCCAGCCTTGCCACATCACTAATAGTGCTCACCCATCCAGCCCGGCGTCCTATCGATTAACACTACCACCCAGCCGCTATCTCGACACCCTCCACATGCGCGCGCGGTCGCCATCCTCCCGGCCGGAAGCGCACTCTGTGGCAGGTCTATTCCAACCATCGTCTGGGGATACCACCTGAATGTTACCGATAACATACGCGTTCATCAAACGCTTGTCAACCTTTGAGCAGGGCCCTTCAGAGAGCTCCTGCGATGCGCGCAAGAGGGCTCTTGAAGCCCCCGGGAAGCGGCATCTTGGCCCGCACTCCGGTTCGATGCCCTCTCGAGCCGAGTCCAGGGAGAACTCCGCCCGCCGGGAACAACCCTCGAGAGACCCTCCACTTTCAGCCAGGATCCCAAAGCCGGAATGGCGTATAATCTCCGCCACACTGCAAGCACTGGGAGTTGACACAGTGGAGAACGTCTTGGACGTGCTGAAGGAGCGCGGCTTCGTCAAGGATATCTCCGACGAGCGGGGCCTCCGCACAGCACTGGAGCGGCCCATCACCTTCTACATCGGGTTCGACCCCACTGCCGCCAGCCTGCACATGGGCCACCTGCTCCAGATCATGGCGATGGTCTGGATGCAGCGATACGGGCACCGCCCCATCGCCGTGGTGGGCGGCGGCACCGGACTGGTCGGCGATCCAACGGGAAAGACCGTAAGCCGACCCATCCTCACCCTCGAGCAGATCGAGGAGAACATGCGGGGCCAGAAGGCCCAGCTCCAGCGGTACCTGGACTTCTCCGAGGGCCGCGCGCTGATGGTGAACAACGCCGAGTGGCTGACCAAGCTGAACTACATCGAGTTCCTCAGGGATATCGGCATCCACTTCAGCGTGAACCAGATGCTGGCCATGGAGACCTACAGGACCAAGCTGGAATCCGAGGCCGGCCTCAGCTTTCTGGAGTTCAACTACGCCCTCCTCCAGGCCTACGATTTCCTGACCCTCTACCGCCGGTACAACTGCATCCTGCAGATGGGCGGCAGCGACCAGTGGGCCAACAGTCTGGCGGGCGCGGACCTCATTCGCAGGGTCGAGGGCGGACAGGCCTATGTCCTGGTGACGCCCCTGCTGACCACGGCCTCGGGAGCGAAGATGGGAAAGACAGAGGCAGGGGCAGTCTGGCTGGACCCGGAGCTGACGTCGCCCTATCAGTTCTACCAGTTCT